>VFSW01001180.1_pt1 | contig 39412 bp, 51 predicted proteins | sample 5358111 | NCBI WGS metagenome assembly VFSW01 (sample SAMN11554181, study PRJNA540505) | mine drainage metagenome | isolation source: sediment from site ElyBrook_90M | place: USA: Ely Copper Mine, Vershire, VT | collected 2017
GCCCACCGATTACGCTGCAGGAAGTTATTGACAACTGGAGGCGACTGCAAGGCTCACAGAAGTCGCCTCGACAGCCCAAGCAGCGTCCGATACGGCGGTGAAACGTGTTACGATGTCTCTCGTCGGACTCGAACCGACTGGTAGAGGCTACATTTCCGCACTTGGCCACGCTTCGCGGCGTGGCCTTTGTGTCTCAGGCTGTAAGGTTTTCTACCGCAAGGGGCATCCGCTCTCCTCTCCGAAACAGGATTCGAAAAGCACGTGCCCTGATTATAGGGCACTGATCAAGCGACGGGCTGCGGACCTGGCTTCGGCGGCTCGTTCGGTTCCTGGGCTCCGAAACGTCCAGCCATGTAGTCCATAAACTCCTCCTGAAAGTGCGTCCATCGGGCGTGCGCGCTACGTTGCTTCAGGAGTGGGTTGCCTTGCACCATGGCATTGACCTGCGCTTCGTCTGCGAGCAACTGATCGAGTCCGGTCGCTTCGATTTGTTTGCCGAAGTTGAAGGCGATTGCGGCCGCGGTTTCCTCTCCGTCGTAGGGGTTGGAGTCGAAGCCGTGGCAGACCATGAGCACGATCTGCTCGGCGAGCTGGGCGGCGTTCAGTTCGGTTGGCGCTTGCTGGGCAGCCGATTGCGTTGGTTGCTGCTGCGCTCTCGGCTGCGGCTGCGCGGCATTCTCGGCGAGTAGTTCTTTTGGTGGCTGGGCTCCGGGCTGGGCGCTGCGCAACCACACGGCGCGCTGAAATTCGAGACTCTTCGCATAGGTCGCTTGCTGGAAGAGCGTCGGCGCGACGGCGAAAAACTTCTCCGCAACTCCGAGCGCGATGGCGAGCCATGGCGGGGTGGCTTCTGCGGCCGGCGCCGATTTGCCGCGCATGAGTTCCGAAAAACTCTTGCCGGTGAACTTCTCGACAAGATCCATGGCCTCGGTGATGGGCGGGTCTTTGGGGTCCGGCGTTTCGGGATTCTGCTTCTGGATTAGTCCCTGGAGTTTTACAAACGTGTCAATCGGGTCTGGCGTCGGCGGCGGCGCGGGCGGATTCATCATGCGCTCGATCATCACGGTTAGGAATTTGTCCATGAGGCCGGACTGTGCGTCGGGCTTCGCGGCGGTAATAGCGTTTTCCTTGACCAGTTCGATGGAGGCTTTGTGTGCCTCAAGCAACATTTCGGAACGCTTTTCTTCGGCACGACTGTTGGCATCGATGATCGTCGCCACGTCGGAGCGCGGATCGGCCTGGGCGGCGGGTGGGATTACGGTGCCGGTGACTGTGACTGCCTTCCCATCAATCTCGACAGTTTGCCCTGGCATGACCTTCGGCGGACCCCAGACGCTTTTATCCATCTCGAAGGTTTCTTGGCGGAGAGTGTCCTTATGATCGAGTTGCAGATAAAAACGATATTTTCCGCCTCCCCATCGCTTCGCAACGTACTCGTCGTCAACGGGCACGTGGAACGTTAGCATCTTTTTCTTTTTCCCGTCAGCATTTTTCAGCATGACGCCATCTTCATCTTCCATGCGATATAGCGTCATACTGAGGCGACCTTTCCACCACGCCTCTGGAAACGACTTAACCATTGGAAAAAACTCTTCGGTCGAGATCGCTTTGCGAAATTCTTCTGGATTGTCGATCAATTCCAGTTCGTAGGCTGCTCGCTGGTGCTCTGGCGTCATGCTGGGCGGAATGAGGACTCCGGGAAGGGACGGTTCGGGTTGAACGGCTTCGATGGTGCGAGCGGTGGCGCGCTTTGCTGCCATGGCGGATTTTCTCCTTGAATAGAAAAACCCGGCGGCTCTTGTGCGAAAGTTCGCACAGAGTTCGCCGGGGTCGATGTGTGTCGATGAGTCCGGATTGCGGTGCTACGAATTATTAGCCGCGTCGTCTTGCGGTGCTGGTCGTTTCTGTGGACTTCTCTGCTTTCACCGCAATGCCGTGCATGTCGATTTCGATGGTGCCGTCGTCGGCTTTGTTGAATTGGTGCTGATAGCCTGCGGCTTCGAGCTTAGCCTTGATCTCCGCGAACGCAGGTTTTGTGATTTCCAGCACGGCGTAGGTGTAAGTCACTGCGAAACCCTCCGCATCTCACCGTTGATGGGCGTGACCTTGAGCGCATTCGCCATCAGTTGAGTCTGCTCGGTTTCTTTGGCTGGCGCGGCTATCCAGCGCGCAGATTCATCAATCGCCGCATTCCAGCACTCGCGAAATGCTGGCTTTAGCTGTGGGATGGGTTGATTTTTCAAGCCCGCCCACCATTGTTCGAAGGTCATGCGCGAAACTCCTCAAGCATCTCCGTTATTTCTTCTTTGTTCCAATGCGGCTGTCGAAGATTGCATGCCGCGTCCAGCGCCTCATTCCAGCACGCGGCCAGCAATTTGCGCAGCGATTCGTCGTCTGGATCGGTGTTTGGTATGGCGATGAGACGCGCATCGCGATTTTCAATCCACCACTGCCCAAAGGTCACGGCTTCACCTGCGTTTGTTCGAGAGTGGAAATTCCAAGTGCACGCATCTCCATTATCTGCTCGCGGGATTTCAGCAGGTAGGCCACATGGCGGCGGAAATTCTTCGCGTGTGAACTTCGCGTGACACACGGAGTCCAGCGCCGCATTCCAGCACGCGGCCATCGAATCCCGCGCGGCCTTGAGCGTCATTTCGCGCGCGGCTTTGTCCGGCAGCGTGTTCGCCATCTGGATGACGCCGGGCTCGACGTTGGCGGAGTACCATTCGGCGAAGGTCATTCGCGCCTCCGCCCAGTTGGTTGCCGCACCCAATCGTTCAACTTTTGAAGTTCGTCCCGAATTGCCAAAAGGTGTAACGATAATCGCCCTCCAGCAATGCAGACCACGACGATTAAGGCAATAAATCCGCCTTCAATGGCGTATGGGCTCATTGCGGTTTCGCCTCGGAATCTGGACGCGGCGCGACAAGCGGCTCCGGCTCTTCGGGAACTTCGACGAGTTTCACTTCGACTGCGAGCGCATATTTCAAGGCTTCACCCGCTGCACCAGCCGCTCGACCGCCGCGGCCACTTCTTCCGGCGTCGGGTCCGGCGAATCGCAGACTCCGTTGACGCCTTTCACAATGGCGGCGACGCGCGAGAATGCGATGAGTGCGCGCACGCCTGGCGGCGTCGTCGAGTAGGATGCGGCGCCCTGAATCGCGAGGCCCAGCATGTCGCGCGCTATCTTCTTGCCCATGTCGTTGCGCAGCACGAACGGCAGCCTGTGCTGGTGCGTTTCCCAGAGCACGTCGAACCAGTCGGGGATGCGCTGTGGTGTGGCGCTCATCTCGGTGTTATCTCGAATCCGGTGACAGCCCCTAGAGTGATCGCCTTGACACACATCTCTGCTTCGTCGACCGATTTAGCATATGAGTTTACGGTTAGAGCTAGCGTCATGGTCACCGAAATTTCGTATTTGCCTGGTGGCAGATCGCGTTGATTAAAATCACAACTCATGGCTCAATTCACACCTGCGCTGGCGATTTCTTTTTTGAAATCTTCCTGCGCCTGCGCGAGCAGTGAAACCCATGCTTGCAGAGCGCTGCTGTAGTTGCCGTCGCGCACGAGTCCAATCTGCAGCGTCACTGGCTGGCCGTTTGGGAGTTGCGCGTGGTAGTTGAACTGTGCGATTTCGACTTTCATCTGGCTGTGACCATCGACTGCGGTTTCACAATGGTAGTCTCGGCCTTCTCGATACCCTGGCGCAACATGTGCATCATGGCGCGCGCAGCGGGAATCGAAAGGGCCAGCGCGAACTGCATACCCGCGATGTCACTCACTTGCACCATGAGTCGCACGTCGTTGTCGGCCTGGAACGGAGTCGCGGCCAGATTCAACTGGTACGGGTCCACTGGCTTGTCGATCTGCGGCTTTAGGTTCGGCTCGGGCATTTTTCTTCGACCTCTCCGACTCGGAAAGTGCGCAAATCGCCATTATCAAAACTGGCATAGACCAGCGTAACCGGAGCGCTCACGACAAGCATACTGGATGCCTCCTGCACCATGCGCCGCACTTTGGCCACTCGCTCATTGGTCACAATTGGCCGCTCTGGTTCTGTGGGTTTGTTCACCTGCAGGGTAACAAGCTTCTCGAAGCGGAATTCGACCTCGAGCCCGGCGGTAGGCAAGAGCCGGATATGCCCGGTGATGCTCCCACTGAAGCCCGGAACGGCGCAGCGCTCCAAGGCCTCGGAGATTTTCTCCGTGGGAATCTCGACTTGGTTGGCGACTGGGTGCATCATTCTTCTCGAATCATGCCCCGAAACGGTACCGAAAAGCAATCGATAACGCGCAATTGGGTACCAAAACGAGCAGAGAACCGGCAGAGAACCGGCAGAGAACGTCCAGAGACGCGGCAGAGGCTAGGCTAGATTAACCTACGCTACCGGCCTGCAAAATCCTTGCGTTAAATACAGGAATCACCGTATTTTCACAGTCGAGCAACGCTCTTCGGAGCGTTTTTAGCGGGCTCCAATGAGCGTAAACTACGCATTTTGTTGAGCCCGCCTCAAATTTGGCCCCCAACTGTCGTTTCAGTCCGGTTAATTGTGTGCGGTTGGACCTCGGGCGGGGGCCATGGGGTACAAGAGTCCAATTACGGATTGAAAGTCGGTTGGGGGCCAAATGTGAGTCGGCATCCGTGACCAACCGAAATGAAGTCCTCTCGCCAACTCGGATGCACCGACGCTCCCTCAAAGTCTTTAGTCCCAGCCTCTAACGCCTACATGATGCGCGAAGTGATTCCGGACGGAGAAGCCGGAATCAACCGAACCGTGCAGATTATGAAGGGTCTTGCGCATGGCGTGTGGGGCGCGCGCTCGTGGAAGGTTCGACAAGCAGCTATCGACGCCGCGCGTGGTACCGAGCGCGGGATGGACGAGATCGCTGCGGTGCTCGATTGGGTCAAGCGGAATATCGAATTCCGCGGCGAAAAGGGCGAATGGGTCCAGAGTCCAGAAGCGACACTAGAAATCGGCGCGGGTGACTGCGATTGCGAATCTACGCTCGCTGCTGCCATGCTGGAAAGTCTTGGCTTTGAGACGCGCTTCAAGACCGTGGCGATGATCGATGCGCCGGACGATTTGTCGCATGTCTACGTCGAGGCGAAGGACAAGCGGACTGGGCAGTGGGTGCCGCTCGATTCGACCGTGGCGCGATCGTGGCCGGGGTGGGAACCGGACAATGTGGCGCGAAGCGTGAGCTACATGCCAACTCCAGCGCCAGGCGGATTCAATCTGGGTGGGCTGATTTTTGCGGGTGCCGCGGCATTTCTTCTAAACGAACTGTTCTTATAAGCGAGACGCTATGTATGTGGGAACTCGAAATCTCGGTGGTCGAATGGCCAGAGCGCACCGTCTTTCGGGCGTTCGCCGAGGGCGGCGCGGCCGGACGATGGGGCAAGACTCCAGCGGCATGGACTGGAGCCAGATTCTTACCACTGGAATCCAGACGGCTGGCAATGTCGCGGCGATCGCAGTAAGGCCGCCTACCTACTCCTCTGTGATGTATCCGAGTGGAGCGCAGTCGGTCACCAGTTTCGGGTCGCCAAGCCAAACCGCGTCCATGATGGGCGGCATTGATTTCACGAGCCTGCTCAGTTCTCCGCTGATCCTTTTGGGCGGCCTTGCTCTGGTAGCCGTTTTTGCATTGAAACGCTGATGAATGTATCTCGCGGCTCCATCTCGGCGGTTGGGCGGTTTGCGCAGATCCACGCTGCAGGATGCGGGGCGAGTCGTGGTGCGTCCGGGTTGGCGACGATACCGCGAACAAGTCATTGCGCGCCACGGGAACGGCGGTTACACGATTCTTCTCCGTCCAGACGAGTTGATGGCGGGCCTGAACGGACTCGGAGCGAGCGGGCCTCAGTTGTTTGCGACCGCTGGCGGCGTCGCGGTTTCGGCGGCAACCTCGGCCGGCGCGTTTGCGGCGGCGGGCGCTGCGGCCGGACCCATCGGAGCGGGAATTGGAGCGCTGATCGGGCTCATTGCCGGACTCTGGGCGGGGCACAACGCGCGGGCCGCGGGCGCGAAAAACGAGAACATGGCGCTCAACTCGGCCGTCCAGGCGTTCGACGCTTCCTTGCAGGCGGTATTTCAGGCGGCGAACTCCGGTTCGGTGACCGGAGCACAAGCGGCGCAGGCCTGCCAGCAGATTCTGCAAAGCTATTGGACGGGCATGCAACCATACATGACCGGCCCGGGGCGAGCGGATGCGTCAAAAGGCGGGTCGATCTGTACGAAATCCGCCATGACTCTGAACCTCACAACCGACAACTGTGCGCGATTCAATGGGAGCTTGCCCTGCAACAAAGGCTGCACGGCGGGATGCTGCGTGGGCTGCAACGACCTGGCGCCAGCAATTATGGCGGCGATTTCGGTTTTCAGTTCGCCGACGGGTGGATCCGTCAACGTTTGCACGGTACAGGGTTCGGGGTACGGCGCCCAGACGCGGGCCGGGTACACGTTGACATATACGCCTCCGTCTGCGGCCTCGGTGGCTGGCGTGGCGAACTCAGTAACGTCTTCGTCCGTCGCTGGAATTCCGCTGTGGCTGCTGCTTGCGGGTAGTATCAGCATCTACGCAGCAACGCGGTGAAAGAGTGTTTCGCGCGGAACACTGTGGAAAACTTATGTATCTGATCACAACGAGACGAGGATTGGCGCTGTCGCGGCGACGCGCTCGTGGGCTGGGCACGATTTCCACGCCAGTCGGAGGCTCGCTCGTCTACGGAGCCAACACGATTCCGATTAACCGTTGGCCGACCCGCTGGGGCGGAAATCCGGCACCCGTGCGGCCGGTTGGACCTGCGTATCCGGTCGGATCTGGTTATGGGTCGCCGAATGAAATCTGCCCGGCGTGGGGTTGCAATGGACCGCAACCTTCGCCCATTACTGGATTTCCGCCAGCGCTACCGGTTGGGCCTGCTTATCCAGTTTCGCCGACTGGGCCGATCACTCCGCCTTACGAGCCGTGGAATCCTGGTGGCGGAACCTGGATCCCATGGAATGCACAGCCTGACCAAAGCAGTGCGCAAGCGCTCGCGGTGGCGCAGAACCTGCTGGCCACAAATCCCAGTCTGCTGAGTCAGCAACAATTCGCGATGCTGCAGGCGGCTGGGCTGGTCGCGGGGACGCTGCCCTACTCGTCGGTTTCGCAGATCACGCCCACGACTCCGGCGCTGCCGACCTTGTCGACGGGGATCAATGATCCGAATTGCGTGGCCGCGGGATGCACGGGCGGACCTTACCCGAATTGCACGTGCGCGACGGCAGCGCCTACCGATATCGGCACGACTTTGAGTCAAACGGTTGCGGGTCTGCCGCTCTATCTGTGGCTGATCATCGGGGGCGGGGCGGCGTTCATGTTCTCGCGCTCGAGTGGAAGGCGGTAAGCGAATGTATCTGAAACAGAACATGCCGGGTGTGGCATATGGGCTGCGGTTGACCGGCTTGCGCGGTGTGCGGCGGCGTCCCTTGGGCTGTGCGGCATGCGCTGGAGCGCGGCGGTTGGGTCAGGATGTCTACGACCCGGTGACTGGCACTTACGGCTCAAGCCTTCCATCGCAAGACAATCCAGTTTACTCGCCTCCGCCGGTCTTTGGCCCACCGGCTCCAACTCCAGCGGATATCGCCTATGATCAAGCCTGGATGGCGGGAAGGACGGCGCCGCCAGCTTACAATCCGCTCACTTCGCTCACACTCCCAACCATGCCCAGTGCTCCGAGTGCGCCAGTTCAGGCGGCGCCGATTGGCGCTGCGCCTGTGGCGAGCACTTTATCGGCATACCTACCCTATATTGTGCTTGGCTTGGGTGGAATTGCGGTGATTGCGGTACTGAAACGGCACTGAAACGGTACCGGAAATGTACCTTAACCGTCCAATTCGTCGGCTTGGGCAGGATGAAACTGTACCGAGTTCTGCGGTTGATACGTCAACGACTGGCGCGATTCCTGCAACGGTTTCGATTTCGCCGTTCACGCTGGCCGGACTTGGCTTATTGGCATTTGCTTTTGTAGTTTCCACCACGAGGCGGACGGCGAAGACTGTGGCGCGCAAGGGTCGGGCGGTGCGGAAGGCATTGAAGGCATGAACTCAGCGACTGAAAATATCCCACCACGGAGATTTGTCGGACTTCGCGAGATTCTCCTCGCTGTCGAGGACGCGGAGATTGTCTGCCGTGCTACTTCCGCCTCTGGAGTACGGGACGATGTGGTCAATGTGGTGTCGTCTGGGATCGTAGCGTCTGCCGGATCGTTCGAAGCGTTCAATCACCCTTCGGCGCTCTCGCCGCGAAATGTAGCGGGACGGACGTTTCGGCTTGATGCGAACCGCAATAATCACTTCTACGAGCAGGGCGAACAGGAGTGCTTTCACGATGTCTTTCGTGAATTGCATGGCCACGATGAGGACCAGCAAGTAACAGGACATCGCGATAAAGATGAAGCGCAGCACGCGGCCAACGGACTGTCGTCTGCGGTAGGCCGAAAGCAATACAAGGCTTACAAAGAGCACAAGCATTGCGGCCATCAGGTTTTGCATCGTCATCGCGCGCGCCACTTTATACCCGCTCTGACGGCTGGTCAAGCGGCACTTTCGTGCTATGGGGTGGCCTGAATGTATATCGCTCCACAAGGACGGCGACGCGGACTGGGCCGCAGTAGGCGTGCGCTGGGGCAGTTGCCAGCATCGGTCTGGCAAGGGATTACGCAAAATAGCTGGAATCCGTTCGTGTTCTTGCCTGTGGACTATAACTACATCGCAGGCAGCCTCCTCCCTAATCACGATGTTCCAGTCAACCCAGCGTACAGCAGCCCGTTTGACAGCATCTACAACGAGCTCTATGGCACGCTGACACAAAATCAGGTTGCCCAATTACAGGCACAAAATGCCGCGGCTGAAACCCAAGCATCCGGCGGAAATCCTGTGCTCGCACAACAACAGACACAGGCGGGTAATCAGGATATCAATTCTGTCCTGAATCAATACGGAGGAGTTGCAGCTGGCGGCATTGTTGCACTTCCCGGCGCACCATCTGGTGTCTTTGATCCGAGTAGTCCCTCGACCTGGCCTACATGGTTATGGTTTGCGTTGGCGGCGGGCGCTGGGTTAGTCGTAATTTCGGCTCTGAAATGAAGCGCACGACCGTCTGCGACGTGTGCCTGCTAGTGGACGGTGACCAGAGCACCAAGCCGTGTACCTGGTGTGGCGCTTGTCAGGCATGGATCTGTGACGGATGCTGGGGGAATGCGGTGCGACGCGCGCGGGCCATGGCGATCCGAGCGCGGCAGTGGGTGACGGGATGAAGCGCAAGCGAAACATCAATTTCGGATTTCTACCAGCGCATCCGACGCGCGCCGACCTTCGCAAGTCGCGCGGCGAATTCAAAGCCGCGGTGCGTGAGAAGCGGCGGCAGTTGCGGGCAGAATACAGCCGACTGCGCAAGGCCGCACGCTCTGGGCGGACGCAGCAGACGCGCAAGCTGGAGCAACTGTTTCACGAAGTCTACGGTCGCGAGCAGAATCCGCGAATCCTGCCGGAGATGACCGACGAGCAACTCGCGGCAATCGAGAAACTCATCAAGGGGAAAACCATGGCTCAGAAAAAACGGGAGTCAAAAAAAAAGAAGAGCGGCAAGATGCCCGCCGGCCTCGCAGCGTACTGGGCCAGGAAGCGGCGCGCGAAGGCGAAGCGGCGCAACCCCAAACGGCGGCGCCGGAACTCCCGCACGAGCAGCAAGGCGACGCGACGGCAAAAGGCCAGCGCGGAACGTCGAGCCATGACGCGAGTGCGCAAACTCATGCGGAGTCAGCCGGACGTGTATGGCTGGCCAGCGACAGGGCCTCAGCGCAAGAAGAAGAGACGCAATCCGTGGCGGCGAGTCAAACGCACGCCGACGCGGATCACACTGAAGGGCTTCACTGCCTCGCAGATCAAGACGGTTGCGAGCGTAGTGCGGCGGGCGACGGGCAAGCGAGTGCGAGTTGTAAAACCGTAGTTGCATCGGTGCCGGTTCTCCAATTGATCGAGTTCCGGCACCGCGGCTGCGGCAGCCTGCTGCTCAAGATGCCGCTCTACGAATTCCTCCAGCAGATTCACGAGCAGTCGGCGGCGGGGCATATCGAGTTCGCGGATTTGCGGGTGCTGGTGAACGGGAAAGAATTGATGCCGACGGATTGCGCGCATGCATGATTTTATTAAGCGACTACCGGTGATTCGCCATATTCGCGCATTGCTGCTTGGGGTTCGCCTTGCCTATCGAGGTTCGCTGTGGGGCTGTTTGACGCGCGATGATTTGAAAATGATTCCTGGCGGCGCGGCCGAAGTACAGGAAGTAGACGATGTTTGGAACGGAAAACTCTGAATGTCGAAGTCGGTTGATGACATCACAGATCGAGCCAAGCGCTACCGCGCGAACGTGATTCATAAGAAGCGCAAGCGCTGCGAGGAGTGCGGCTCGCGCAAAAATCTCGGCGTCGGTCATCGCGACGGCGACGAGTCGAACAATCGGCCATCGAACCTGTTTACGCAATGCAAATCCTGCAACGGGAAGCAGGCCGTGAGAGACAAGAAGGCGGGGCGCGGAGTGCGGACGCGGCAGTACAATCCGGGAATCATACCGTGGGGAGTGAAAGATAAAACTGGATATTTACTGTCTCTGGCAAAAGAAACTTCGGTTGAGCACACCATGGCGAGACTAGCTCGTGCTGGAGGAGATCCAAAGAAAGCTGCGAAAATGGCAGCAGAAGAAGCTCGTGAGCGGGTTCGGCGGTTCAGTAACCCGAGCGCCATCAACCTGGCGCAGTACGTCCAGGCGGCTGTGGATCACGTGCGCGGTTCGCATGACGCGGGCGGCAAGATGTTGCACGAAACACCAAAGGCCATCCGGCGCCAGTTCGCCAAAGAGATCTGGTTTCGCCGCGGCTATCGCGGCAACCCACCGGCAGACATCATGCCAGAGTTCTGGGCGGGCAAACTCAAAGATTCGCACGGGCGCAAGGTGACCGACCCAGAACAGGCGAGAGCGATTCTGCTTTCCGAGTTGCGCGCGCTCGGCCGCATTCCAGTGCGCAAGAACGCGCGGCGCAACCCGAGCGAAGCGGACGCGCTCTACCGGAAATTCCACGGACGCGGGCCGGACAAAATCTACGAGATGCAGGTGGCCGGGATCGATCCATACGGCGGCCATCCGGAGCTGACTTCCTTGGGCCCTTTGATTCGCTTCATTGTGGGCGAAGGCGTGGTCCTGGGCGGTCAGTTCGGAGACGAAGTGCGGGAAGCGGAGTGGGTGCGCGAGATTTCGTTCGTGCCATCGGTCGCACGCTGGCATGAATGGCTGGAGCGCACCGACCCGCCAGTTGCGGAAGCGAAGGCGAAGCTGCGCGAGTGGAAGACTCCGGACTTGGCTGCGGTGACCAACACGAAGCAACTTTACATTCTGGGCGGGGCGTATACGGTAGATCCTCGCGAGATGGGCGCGGACCCAGACAAAGACCTCTGGGATTTGGGGAATGTCTATCTGATCGAGTATTTTACGCAGAAGCGTTTCGACCGATTCGAGCCGATCAACTACTTCCACCATTTCGGAGAGAAAAGTGGGGTAACCCCGCGGCTAATTTTCGACCGGGTGCATAAACTGCTATCGTTGGCGGGTGGAGAGTATGAAGTGAAGGCAGCGGGGATCACGAATTGACGGCAAAGACTCCAACCCGCAAGCGACTTCCGCTAATGACGGACGAAGTTCGCCAGATGCTCGACCTGCGCCACTCCGCAGAACAGCGCGGCAACTTCTCGCCGCTCGGTCGGCTGGCCTGGATGCAGACCGAGCATGGAACCATCCAATTCCCCGTGGTCAATGGCGAAGGATGCGGACCGGATTTGGCGCAGCGATGTGACACGACAACCGGGCCTGATCCTAATGCGCTGCTCGTCCTCGGCCAGTGGGAAGGACTCCCGCCTCTTCGCGTCAACACTTCCAAGCCCTGCCCCAAGTGCCGCCATGCCTGCGACGTGTGTGACGGTTCGGGCAAGAAATTATGCGAGCTCTGCGGCGGGCAGACCTGGATACCGGGGAACTGGCTTCCTTGTGCGGGACCGAACTGCCTGAAAGAGACGGGAAAGTTTCGCGGGGAATGTGTGACGTGCGGCGGCTCGGGCCAGATTCGCGAGCAGAATCCATGCGCCATGTGCGATGGCTCGGCCAAGATGACGTGCTCGCGCTGCGCGGGCAGCGGAAAGTATTCGACCGGACGCATCAACGGCGCTGTCGATTGGGATGTTTCGCCGAAGTGCAAGTTTTGCTATGGTTCGACCTTCGTCGGCGAGTGGCAGCGGCAAGACGAAAAGCGATTCACGAATGCAATGCTGCTGTACAAAGCACCGAAGGCAGAAGGCGCACGGCGAGGCGATGTTGATTTTCTTCTGGGTCGCCGGAAAGCCTATCGCGTACTCGGCCCGATTCTGGAGTTCGCGATCCGCGATCCGCACAGCTTGCGGGCGCGCATCTTCGACGTGTCGCCGGATTCGGCTGGAGACTTGCTGGTGCTGCTGGTGCCGCGGTCGAAGGTCCAGCGGCCACAGAAAGCGTATCTCGTCGGAGGCGTCGTGCGGGAGCGCGGCGTCAGAATGGCGGTCGGAGCGTGACCGAAGTAACTTGCATATTTATGTAAAAACGTCGTAATGTTTCTTCGGCTTCTCACCCCGCCCAGAATGCCGCGAAGGTTCTCACGGCATGAACCATGCAGCGAACGTCACACTCTACCTGATCGGCTGGACACTCTTCGTTGCCGGCCAAGCGCAGAACTCCGTTCGATCAAAATCAAACGGTCTGGCTCCCGGCTTTGCTGGCTTTCAGCAGTGGATCAGTTTTCATCTGGTCAACCTGGCACAGCGCGCTTTCTTCTCCGGATTGTTCTACGGCTTCATTCTTCACAGTGTTGGCAGTAAGCTGCAAGCGGCCGGATTGCCGATCACGTCGTACATGGTTGCTGGCATCGGCGGCTGGGCGGCGAACGGATTGCTTTATCAGATTTTCGGCTTGATTCCCGGCCTACGCGTCGAGGTTGCCGACTTAGCCCCTCCCCCAAATTCCCAGATCGTGTCACCATCAAATCCGAACGATCCACAGCCCAGTTCTGGAGAAAAAAAAATATGAGTTCCACTCCCGTTTCTATGCCCATGAGCACCGAGCCCAAAGTTTCCGAAATGGAGAAGATCGAAACCTTCTTCGAGCACATCGGCGCGTGGTTCAAAAAGCATCTTGGCAGTGCGGCCAGCTTTGAGCATACGGCCTCAACCGCACTCAAGATTGCGGAACCGCTCATCAACACGCTGCTTGCGCTCACCGCGGGCGAACCCATTGCGGCCAAGGTCCAGTCGGTCGCGAATCAGGTGATTCAAGACCTCAACAATACGTCGGCCATTCTGAACGGCGCGGCTGCGCCTGGCGGGATGACGATCACGAGCTTGCTCACTGGCGTGCAATCCAATCTGGGTACGCTGCTGGCGGATGCGGACATCAAAAACTCAACAAAGGTTGAGCAAATCACGGGCATCGTTAATACGTTGCTGGGCGAAGTGTCGGCGGTTTTGTCTGCCGTGGCTCCGGCAACTCCAGCGCCCGCGGCTGGCTAACAAGAATGAAGGTTTCGCGCGTTGCCATGGTATGCAGGGAGACCCTGCAGCTTGTGATCCCAGAGATGGGCGCACCCTTTGAAGCAGCCGACGCGCGAATTTCAACGATTCCCATGAGACGCGCCATTCTCGAAACCGTCGCTATCGTTGCGCTGCTGGCCTTGACTTGGTGCACGATTGTGCTCGCCCACGACGCGCACAACAATCTTCTGGCGAGCGAGCGAGCGATTGCGGACATCGACGCGGCGGTGAAGGTCCAGAGCATGAACCTGGCTGCGGAGGAAGCACATCTCGATTCGGTTCTCGATCAGGTGGACAAGGCGGCGGCGGAACAGCGCGCGTACTGGCAGAAGACTTCCGCCGACTCCGACAAAACCGTCAAAGCATTGCGGCTCACCGTGGACCGCGCATCCTTGCTGCTCGATCACGCGGATAAAGAACTGAACGGCAAACTGCTGCCGGATTTGGACGGTCAAATATATTTGACCGCTCAGTCGGCGCAAGGGGCGCTGAGTTCGATCGATCACGCCGGTAGCGCGGTAGCCTTTCAGGTGGATGCGCTGGATCTCGGGCCGATGTTCGCGAACCTGGACGAGAGCTCGGCGCGGCTCGCGAACTCAATGGACTATCTGCAATCCGCGAGCGGGCATGCGGACCAAATTCTCGGGAGCGGCGAGCGGACGGCGCGGTACTACGAGCGCAAGCTGACAACTCCGGCATCGTTTGTGCGCAAGCTCTCCAACTTCATCCTGCAATCGGGGAGTGAAGCGCGGATTCTCTTCGTTGGACACTGAACCTCATATGCCCAAAGGTAAGTTTGCGCGCAGTTGCGTTCCTGGTGGTTACATTAATGGCGTCGCGACGGTTTCTTTCGCGTGCTCCCACAGCAGGCATTCCAGTTGCACCAAGCGGGCATGTCCGTGTGGATGCCACAAAAACAAAAAGAAATCCGATTCTGTGCTTGACTTGAAAACACAAACTGCGGCATCCTCACACTCGTAATCGGACTCTTGTAGGAAATTGGCCCCCAGACGTGGAAATCAATCCACGGTTGGGGTTTTGGCTTTTTAGGGCCGATTGCTCCCACCTTGTTGTGACTCCACGAATTCAGCAGTGAAGGTTTTTCATGCTCCGAGTTCGCAGGCTCCGCGTCTCGAATCCGCACAAACGCAAACGCTCAAGAAATTCCCGTCGCCGTGCGCGACGGAATCCAGGAGAGGTACTCATCGTGGCCAACCCTCGCAGGAAACGCAGCCGTCGCAGTCGCTCCAGTGCTCGCAGAACCCGCCGGAGCAGCAATCCTTTCCGGACGAAGATTCGCCGGCGTCATCACCGCGGCTCGAATCCGGGCGGAGCCATCGGCGTCCAGGGGAAAGACCTGTTGACGCTTTCCTTGGGCGCGGCTGCCGGCATGCTCGGCTCGAAAGCCGCGGCGCAACTCGTGCTCCAAGGCAACAACACCGGCTTCATGGGCCTCGGCGCGACTGCCATCGCGGGCGGAGTCCTCGCCTATGCGGCCAAGAAGTTTGTCGGCAAAGAAGCGGCCGTCGGCGTCATCGCCGGCACAGGCGGAGCCATCGCTCTCGCGCTGTGGCAGCAATACGTCTCCGGCACCGGCACGGGCGCAATGAGCGGCTTGGGCGATCCGGACATGGCTGGGGTGCTCGGAGACTACCGCGTCGCGTCGTTGCCGATGCCCTCGATGTTCCAGGCGCCGGCGCCGGTGCAAGCGGCTCCGGCGCGGCGACGCGGGTAGTTGAGGTTCGGTAAACAAAGTTTGTGCCCGGCGGCGAGAGTCGCCGGGAAATCTTCGAATCTTCGTTTCTTGTGGAGTGAATGACTATGGAATCCATGCGGTTGAGTGATCTGAACTGGCGCGGCGCCTCGGATCGGGAAGTAGCACAGCAGATCGAGCGATCCCGCTATCGCGGCGATGACCGGAAATGCTCCACGCGCGGCTTCGGGCCGCGGCGCAAGCGCAACGAAGTCCTGCCCGGTTCGACGGCGCGCGACGGCTGGTACTGGGACAGCTTCTCGGTTGCGGCCGGTGCCGCTTTCCCCGTCACCAACATGTTCGCGGTGCAGCAGGGTTCGGGCGGAAAAACCCTGGCACAGACGAACCTGACCGGACAGGGCGGACAATTGCCTTCTGGCCAGACGCTGATCATCCGGTCGATTCGCATCTACATTTCGAATACGACCACGCCGGCGGATTTCCAGAACATCCTGACCAACTGCTCGGTGGAATTCAAGGTCAACAACGTGCCGATCTACCAGTTGACTCCGGGATGGTTCCCGGCTGGCTTCGGCGGCGTCACATCGGCGGTCGGGAACCTGGGCACACTTCCGGCTGGGACGGCTTCGGTCGTGTCGACTTCGAACGGCTCGCCAGTTCAGACGGCAGTCTATGACTTCAAGTATTCGTATCCCCTTGAGTCGGCGCTGAACTTCACCGTGCTCTGGACGCCTCAGACCGCGTTCAACATGGCTGCGGCGGGCGCCAACCCGGCGGGCGTCGGTACGAGCATTGTTGTGTACCTCGAAGGCGAGAAACAGCAGATCGTTATCAGCTAGTGAGCGGAGTTTGGCCGCCGGCAGTCGGAGAAACTGTCGGCGGCTTCACTCCTTCGACTTCTCCGAGAGGCTTTGCGCAGCATGGCAACACCAGCCTGCAGCACGTGTCGCGGCACCGGGCTCAATCCCTACACGCAGAATTCTTCCGTGTGCCCGATGTGTGACGGCACGGGGAAACAATTCGATCCAGGACGCGAGTTTACCTACGAGATGGGGCCGTTCACGCTGAACGCGGCAGCCGCGGCGAATCCAACCTTCCCGCAATACTTCGTGGGCGCGGCTTCAGCCGGGCCGACTTTGAATGGCGTCACCTGCCAGGTGACCGGTTCCCCCTTCCGCTGGATGTTTGGCGAGCGCGTCGCCACCTTCCCGTTTGCCGTGCAAGTCAAAGATGCCGGGTCGGGCGATGGACGCTCGTTCGTGCCCCAGCAATTGCAGGTGCATTGCGACAATCTGTTCGGCACGGCGCAGCATCCCATGCCGCTGCCCACGCCGTATGTGTTTCAGAAGAACGTCCAGATCACGGCGGACTACACGGATCTCGGCGGCGGCGTCGGTTTCTGCTCGGTCACGAACGGCAGCCCGAACGTTACCTGGATTTCTGGTGCGCTGTTCAACACGAGCGCCCTGCCGTACAACCCGAACTATGCGGGCGGCGCCCAGGCTCCAATGTGGAACGGCGCGACCATCAACATCGGCGGCGTGAACTACGTGATTTCGAATGCACTCGGTTCTGGCGTGACTTCGCAAACCACCCTGGTGCTGGCGACGAACTATCTGGGCGTGACGAACGCGAACATCGCGTATGCGGTATCGAACACGATTCGAGTGGCATTCAAGGGTGTAGAGCTCGCGGCGTAAGACCTTGGGGAGAGCATGCGTGGCAACCATCTTATTTTCTCGCGCTCCGGCGATCGTAGACGGCTCTACGACGTAAGCCCACTCCTCTACCCGCAGTACACCGTCCTCAACGATTACTTCCTCCCCAGTGAGCATGAATTGCCACAGCACGGGCTGAAGGCGCAAGTGCTGGTCTTCGATTTTGGCTTCAGCAATCCGTCCCTGATCGTGGCGCCGATGGATTCGCAGTTTTTCCCGTTTACCTTGCCCAACAGCTTTCTTGCGGCAGCCATCACGGGCGTTAGCGACATCGCGCCCTCGTCCGGAGTGGTGCCCGCGCCTGGATTGCTGGCGGGTGTCGCTGTTTCGCCGGCGTACCTCGTGAACATTCAGCAGACGCACAAAGGCAACACCTGGCAGTGGGCGAACAAAGACGTCACCAATGTCGAGGCGCACGGCACGGCATCGAATCCGCTGCTCTTCAAGAGTCCGCCCCTGATTCCGGCGGGAGATACAGTCAGCTGCGTCGTGCGTAACCTAGGTAACTCGCAACTCAGGGTACAGATTGCGCTGATCGGCGGGGGCGGGAGTTTCTGAGTGTGCGCAGCTTCGTGTTTTCGCTGTGGGATGGCATTCGCAATATCGCGGCGATTTCAACCACGGATAGGAATTTCGCCGACAAGCTGAAAAGTTGGGCGGAACTGCAAGGTTACCGGGTGGAATTCGAAAAGGACGAACGTGGACCTAAGCACCAATGACGCGCGGGTGGCACTGGCAACGAAGTGGGCCAGAAAGTACGGCCTCGATCCGTTTCTGGTGTGCGCGCTGATCGAACAAGAGTCGGCGTGGAATCCGTGGGCGATGCGTTTTGAGCCGGCGTTTCTCGCGCGCTACATCGAACCGATGCGACTGCCCGATCCGACCGAAGCGCAGGCGCGCGCTACGAGTTTCGGATTGTGTCAAGTAATGGGGCAGGTGGCACGGGAAAAAGGATTTCAGCCGCGCTTCTTGACGCAACTCTGCGATCCGGACACCGGGGTCGAAATCGGCTGCCGCAAACTGCAAGAGTGCTTCGCGGTGCATGGCGATCCGGAAACAGCGCTGCTGGCCTACAACGGCGGCGGCAATCCAGATTACGGGCGACAAGTTCTCGCGCGCGTGGCGCACTACATGCCGCAATCGGCGGAGGGGGCGGACTGATGGGACTCGGACGTTTGAATCTCGGCCGCGGCGATGGGCGGCGAAGCTATCAGGAAAAACTTCTGCCCAACCTCGGGAAAATGCCGTTCACGCAAGCGCAAAAGGCAATCCTCGACGCGAAGGCTTTCACCGTGCAGAACGCTCCGCCCTTCCTGCACCCCAATCTGAACTTCTCCAACCCGCCCGCGGACGCGGACTATTTCCGATTTTCGTCCAACCCGTTTCCCAGCTATCCCGCGGTGGGCGCGAGCCCGCTTGCGGTTCTGAGTTTCAGCGTGCCGCAATCGAAGATCGCCGTGGTGCGCGAAATGGCGATTGTGCACTTCGGCGGCAACGCTCCGGACGGGACCGGGATTGTGATCTGGCGCGTGCTTCACAACGGCGCCGGGCTGCGCGGACTGGGCCTGCTCACGGCACAATACGGGACGTTCGCGAATCCAATTGAGGCGTTCATCTTTACAACGGAGAACGACACTTTGACGGTGACGGCGGAGTGCCCCGCCAAGTTGCCTAGCGGCGCGGCGAATCCCGGTCCTCCGGCGGGTAGCACAACCGCTGCGCAATTCAAAGGTTTTTTCTACGGGCTCAGTGAAGCGACTTATCCAGTCGGGGGTTGAGGCGATGCAGGTTTCTGCTGACTTTTCTCGTTTGATCCGGCGCGGTATTGCCGCGTGCGTGCTCGTGGCGCTCGTGCTGATCGTGAGTGATACGGTTTCGCCACGGCATGAGGTGTTAGCGCAGAACGCGGGCACATTTGGGATTCAAGCGCAGATGATTCCGGTGTTTTCAAGCCAAGCCATTAGCGCGAGTAGCGCGATCTTTAATGACATCGGACAAGGTGTCAACATCCTCTTCTATTGCGACACGAGTTTCATTGGCACCGTTGATCTTGAATGGTCCCCCGTGCAAGGCGGAACCTACTATCCATTGGTGACTGCGAATTGGTCGGTTGCCGATAGTAAGTGCCACACGTTGACGGTGAACGGCTACTATCCACAACTGCGTTCGACCTTGACTCGATCTGCAGGATCGATGAGCGCCTGGTACACGTCAAGTTCCGGTCCAGTCGGATATTCGCCCGCCGCTATTGGATCGAACGGACCGACATCGCCAGCGAGTTGCGACGATGGCGGCACCGTCTCCATCGCCAGCGGTTCTACGCAGGGCGTGCTCACGCCGATTCGGACCGGGGATGTAGTTATTGTTTGCAATTTCACGGTGAGTTTCGCGGCTGCTCCGAGCACAGGAACAGTAAGCATTGGTTGGTCCACGTCGATCTCATGCGCTGGCTTGATCGGCATTAATTACGACTGGGAGATGAACACGATAGCGGCCAGTCCACAAACCGTGGTCGTATCGAACATCAATCTCCGGACGCCTTTAAGTCTCACGTCGGCCAATCAATATTTGTGTGTAAACAACGCTTCGGGCGTCGCGCTTCAGTTCAGCTTTAATGCCGCCAGCGTCACTGGGATATGAAATCATCGTTTACAACTTTTTTTGTTGTATTGCTCGCCTCTCTGGTGTGGGGCCAGAATCAAGGCCAGCCCTCGTTCACAACCGAGCAACTCGTCCTGCCCGTCTACACCGTCAACATCACTCCAGCCTCGCAGGCGAACACGGCGCTCGTCGGCAACCCCGGACCGCAAACGGTCTACTACTGGATGGTCTCCAACTTTTCCTTGGGCGCGAGCTCGCCGATTGGACCGTTCGTCGTCGACAATGTGCCGAACACTCTCTCCGGCTCCAATTATGTGACGTTCGCGCCGGTCTATCCGGCGGGTGTCGTCTCGATCGATCTGCTGAAAACCTCGAGCCCGTCTCCGCCTACAGGCGCGTGCAATTGCGCGGTCGCGACCGGGGTGACATCTGGTGCGATTCACGATCAATCGAACTCGACTTCGGGTTACACGGTCGCGCCCATCAACGTCGCGAACTATACCCAGACGTTGACCAATGAAGTGCAAGGGGCAGGATCCACGCACCTGATTTTGCGGCAGAATGGCGTCTTCGTCGCGGACCTCTCGACCGCGGCTACAGGCGGCTTGCCGGTCGGCTGCTCGTCTGGGCAGACCACAACCTTCAACGGCACAACCTGGATTTGCTCCAGCGCGGGCACGGGGACGGTCACAGGAAGCGGAACGCTCAACACAATTCCGATCTGGACAAGCGCAAGTGCACTGGGGAATTCTCCGCTTAGCTATGACGGCACAACCTTTCTGACCAGCACGGCGGCCCTCAGCATCACCTCGCCACCAAACAATGTGGCGCTTGCCGATTTCAACGGGACGTTCACGGGGAGCAGCTGCACCGGCAGCGGATCTATCTTCAACGGCAATTTTAGCGTTTGCTCTAGCGGGGTCGTGGTGTCTACATGGCCTGTTGCGGCTGCCGGCCAGATTGCTGCGTTCAGCGTAGAAATGGCGCCTACGACGGGCGGAAGCGTAACGGGTACTCCGGCGATCGCTGCTGTGGCTGGTTTGAATGTGGCCGGATTTGGCGGGGGGACAGTCCCTTGGCTGGTCGGCACTTTGGGGTACAGCGAATTAAGCGGGACCGGCACGGTCTCTAATTTTGGTGGAGCTTTTGGCAAGGCTGACTTAGCAACAGGCTCTTTCAGCCAGACGGCAACAATCGCCTTTGGCGTAGGCGGTCAAATCGCGAGCGGCAACACCACAACGCAACCATTCGGCGCGGCGCTGATCGCCTACTCGCCGATCTTGACCGGTGTCGTCTCTCAGGTTGGCGGCCTCTACGTCCAGGATCAAACGGTTGGCGGCAGCACCAACAATCCGAGTCCCTTTGCCATTATTACGGCGGGCACGGCGCCTAGCACGTTCGGCGGCGCACTCACGGTCAGCGGCAATCTGACAACGAACATGACGGGCGGGCCGTTTTGCGTACACGAAACGTCTGGAGTACTGAGCGCCACAGCCGCAGATTGTGGTTCGGGCGGCAGCAGCACTTTCGCTGGCCTCAACACCACTGGAGCGAACGGCATCAACACAAACGCGAACACCATCAAAATCTCTCCGAGCGCAGCGCTTGGCGGTTCGTCTCCCGATTTCTCGGTGGTTGGCTACTCCGGCGAAACCAGCACTGGAAATGTGGTGAACTTCGACAGCGCGGTGGGTTCAACCCAGAGCACCTTGCGGATCGCCCACGCGACTCTCAACGATGCGTATCTCGGCTGCTACAGTTCGGCGGGCGGTATCAACCTTCTGGGAGCGGCAGTCAATTGCTCGACCGTGGGCTCTTCTCCCTATGCCCGGAATGTCTTTTCCGATTCTGGGGCGGCTACGATCATCGGAAGGGTCTGGGCCTCAAACGCTTCGTACACCGGCGACATGTTCCAGTTCAACACTGCTTCTTCCGGGACTGGCTTCAATATTCTCAGCGGCTATACAGGCGTGACCTCGACGGACAGCACGAATGGAGGCGGGACGCAAAAATTCTATCTGCGTGGAGATGGACAAGCGCTCTTCGCCAACATTACGACAGGTTCAGCGACCAGTACATTCGGCGGCGCAGTCACGGTCAGCGGCAATCTGACCACAAACATGACGGGTGGGCCATTTTGCGTTCACGAAACCTCGGGAGTAATCAGCGCTACGGCCGCAGATTGCGGTTCTGGCGGTGGTAGTGGCCTTTCCGGCATGACGGCGCTGGGATTCCCGATTGCCGCGACGGCAACCACGATCACCTCAAGCACCACAGCAGGGACGAATCAAGGGACCTACCTTCCCGTCCGGCTCAACACGGTACAAGGTACCGCAGTCAGCCCAACCGAGCAGCAAGTGGGCATCGGTGGGCGAGCGATCACTGGTGCAACCTCAACCGACCCGACTGCCTATTCGGACGTGAACCAAGTTATTGACCACGATCAGGCCGGGAGCGCGGCAGTCACAGAAACGATTCCCACTCCGGCAACCTTGAACAACACATCTTTCGGCTTCCTCTACTGGAACCAGTCAGCACAAACGGACATACTGAAGGCTACGACGCCAGATACGATTCAATCTGGTTCGGCGGCGGCAGTGGCTGGACCAACGGGCATTACACTCGCGCCAGGGCAGGTTGCGGCCATAAAGCAAGACCCGAACCTTTCGACGCAGTGGCTCGTGCATGTCACGGATCAGGCAGGGTACATCAATGGCGGAGCGGTGCCAGCGTCGGCGGCTTTGCTCTCGTCGAATTCCTCGAAACAAATTGTTGCGGCGGCTGCTTCGACGGCTCCGATTGCCGTAGGAGCTACGGGCGCGATTTCCTGTGCGACCTGCGTAACTAGTGCTGCAGCGCTAACAAACAACGCGGTTGTGATCGGCGGCGGTTTGCAGGCATCGTCCACGATCTCCGCAGATACAACCACTACGCACGCCTTGTTCGCTACGGCGGGCGCTCCCGCATTCCGAGCTATCGCAGCTGGCGATTTGCCGACGACACTGACGAGCGGCACAGCCATCACCAATGCGGCGCTGACCACGCCAACCCTCGGCACGCCTGCATCTGGCACGCTCACCAATACAACCGGCTATCTGGAGAACAATCTCACCGGAGCCTCGGCAGCGGGCGCGATCACAGAAGGCGCGGCAACAGCCTCGGTCACTCGCGCCGGAATCGCGACAGCGAATCTCACCGCGCCGTGGGTGTTTCAAAATACAAACTCGGCCAACAACAACACGTCGATCACGCTTGGAATCACGGCTCCCGGAACCTCTACGGGGCAGACGGTGCTGAACGTGAACGGCGCGGCGACGGGCGGCGACCTGGCGGATTTCGGCACGGGAGGAACCTGGACAGCGGGCGTGCTCTCGGGGCAGACGATTGTTGCCAGTGTTCTGCCCGGTGGAGCCTTCCAAGCAAAAGGTACGACCGCTGGCTTCTGGGCGGTAACCCAAGGCTCTACCAGTTCCGGGGTTGCTCCCTGCAATGCCGCGAACACACATTGCATGCAGGCTCCAACTGCCCTGACAGCGGGAGTGGAAACCGATGCGCTGGCTCTGGCGCAGGGCGTTCCGCTGCGGGCAGGTACAGCGAGTGCGATTACGGATAGTTACAGCGGTGATGCAGCCCATGCAGTCAGCGCCACGGCTCAGACCGCCAGCATCGCGACGGCGACCGTCTGCGCGGCCACAGCGGGAACGGCTTGCGGCCAAGCAGGTCAATATCGCGTCAGTTTCGACATTTGGGGCAGCGGGACTGCGTGCTCCAGCGTGACTGCTGGGAAAGTGGTTTTCACGCTCACATGGACGGATGCCGGAGGCACGGCGCACACCGCGGTTCCTTGGCCGCTCTATGACTACAAAAGCGCCCTCCAGAATACGACCGGAACGTTCAACTTCAACACCGCGCTGGGAACGGAAGGGGCGAACGGCAGCATGATCGTGTCCACGAACGGGACGGTGATTCAGTACGCCTCAACCTACACGGCCTGCACCACGGGGACCGGAACCTACAACGTTCACATCACGACGGAGCAACTGCAATGAGGCGAATCTGGTTAGTTGTTCCCTTGCTTTGCTCTTTCGCGCTCGCGCAAGGCGTAGGCGGGAAGGCCGGATTCGGCGGGAAAGCGGGGGTTGGAGGCGGCGCGCCCAGTGGAGGGAGTCCTATCACCTTCGTACAGGCAGCGGCGGCATCGGCCTGTAATGGTTTTGGTCCTGGTGTTACTGTGTGCGCATCAGGCGCTTTTGCTTCTACTACTACCACCGGAAATGCCCTACTCGTTGGCGCAACTTGGTGTGAGCGGATAGGCGGTGGAGGCAGCGGCTTTACGATTACCTTCAGTGATACAAAGGGTGACACCTTCACCACGGTTACAGCAACGCTCAAAGCAATCACGGCTACAACTGACTGCTCAGAGCTTGGGGTTGAACTTGGCTACTCTTCGTCAATCACGGCGCAAACCTCAAATATCGTCAGCTGCACGTTTTCTACGGCTCCTGCCAGCGCCGATGCTGGATGCTTTGCCATTGAAATATCTCCTGTGGGTTCGTTTACTACTTTAAACAATGTGGGAACCGCTTCCGGTACGGCCGTGAGTGCAGGTTCGGTTACCACAACGATTAATGGGGCGATAGGCTTCACGGTGGCAGGAATCGACGATGGTTTCGGTGCGGGAACAATATTTGGTACTGCCGGATCGGGCTGGACAATTGCACGCGGAGCTGGCAATGGAAATGAAGATTTTGGAAGCGAGTACAAGGCGCAAGCAACGGCTGCAAGTATTACGGGAAATCTGACTGCTGGCCACACTGGATCGTGGGTTGCTGCCATGTTGGTGATCGAGCCGTGAAACTCCGCCATCTCGTTTTATTGGGGTTGCTGAGTTGCGTTTGCTATGCACAATGTCCGCAAGGAACCGCTTACGCCGATGGTTGCTCGGGAGCTCCCACGGGAACGATACAGTACCCCCATATTCAAGACGGCAAGGCCGTGTTCGCGCTGGCTATTCTGAGCGGTAGTGGCTATACGAACGGAACCTATACGTGGACCAGTACAGGCGGTGGATGCTCGGTTGCCGCATCGGGAACCGTGACTGTGTCGGGAGGGTTGCTCGGCGGTGCTGGAGGAGTCAGTTACACGATTTCCAGCGAAGGATCAGGATGTACATCGCAACCCACAATACCTATCCCAGCAGGAGCGGGGTCTGGTACTGGCGGTTCGATCACTGCGACCGTTTACCAAGTTCGCGTCCCCTGGAATGCTCCCGGAGTTGATTACCATGTGGGAGTTCCAAGCGGGACGACCTTGGTTGATCCGACAGTACCGGCCAATTTACCTTCTGGCGCGACTTTTTCCGGCAGCACGGTTAGCGTCACAGGAACGAACGTCACCCTAAATGGATTCGACTTCACGCTGCACGATACCAGCCTGTCGGTCAGTGCCACATCTGGCACGACAACGGTTGAAAATTCCAAGTTCGTCATTGGCACCAATCAGAATGGGTCGCAGTCTATCTCGTGGTCGGGGGCGGGAAATCTGACGATCCTAAACAGCGAATTGGATGGTAGTTCTCTTCCGGGGAGCGGAGGAAGTGGGTTCGCAGCTATCGGGATGCTGATTTCTAATAGCGGAGCCGGAAACCTCGTCTGGGAATACAACTACTGCCACGACGTAGATTCAAAGTGCTTCCAGGTTGGTGGAAGTTCGTCGTCCGGCGCTCCGCGTGTCGTGACCGAAAAATACAATCTCTTCACCAATATCAGCACGTGTGCTTCGGCTTGCAGCCACGGAGAAGCGGAATACTTTTTTACCGGCTCCGCGACCTTTATTCAGGTTGTCAATCAGTTCAACACTTATTACGATAACTTTTGGAACAATGGGTCTACGGCAACGTCAATCGCCGCGATCCAAGCCGATAATCTAACGATCAATGGCAACACGGTAGACCACAACATCTGGATGATGCCAGGTCCGCAAGCCACTTGCAGTTCCGTAAATGCCAATCGCTATACCGGCTCCGCCGACCAGTTCGACGGCTCGCAGAACGATCCCACCACGGCGGCGCTGAACAACGTCACGTTCGCGTACAACTACCTGGATGGATCGGGAGTATTTTTCAACTGGTATCACGCGACCAAGAATGGCTCAACCAACAGCGGGTTGATCTACGCCAACAACGTTGACCTTGGAGCGGGAGGATTGTGCAATCAGACCAATACTCCACTCGCAGCTCCAACCGCCTCTCCTGTTGGCGGGACCTACACAGGGACTCAAAGCGTAACACTTAGTGTGCCGGCAGGTTCATCCGTCGTGTGCTGGAGTAGCAGTCCCTCACCCGTAAGCGATGGCTCCAGTTCATGCCCGATAGGAACTGTCTACACAGGCCCAATTTCAGTATCGTCGTCAGAAACTCTTTACTGGGTGGCTGGCGGAGCAAGTAAGACCGATAGCGCAATGGCACAAGCTTCCTACGTCATTGCTGGTTCTGTGAATCCCATCTGCTCCGGTTCCTGTTCTCTCCTCTACTCCAAGGCGGTGCTACCATGAAACGACTGCTTTGGATTCTGCTGCTGGCGAGCGCGTGGGCACAGACTCCGCAGTTACCCTCTCCGGTCAACGATCTGGAGTGGTATCCCAACTACATCAATCCGTCGTTTACGATTAACTTCCCGGCGAGCGGGACTGGCGGAACGTGGGCGGGCGGCGGACCTTACACGGCTGCCAGCCAATCCAGCCTGTGTCAAGCCATCGCGGATGCGGAAACCTATCGCACGGGTCATCTCAGTTCCAGTTTCCTGATTCTGATTCCGCCCGCGAACTATAGCGGAGCGAACGGCTGCCCACTCCCTCAGACGGTCAACGACACCTCGACGCAATTCATCATTCTCGCGATGACCACAACCCCGAACTGGGGATACACGGCCTGTTCTCACGGCACTACGCTCAACGTCCCCATGCCGACGATTCCCGTGCCCGCGCAACGGCCCGCAATTCGCAATCCGGGCTGCAACGGCTCGGCACTTTCGTACCAGTTGGCAACGTCGGTCTACTTCGTCAATCCCGTGACCGTGAACACAAGCATCGACGATTCGTTGACGAATTGGGGAGTCTGCGTTCTACCCGGCTGCAATCCGGGCGGCACGGGTACGCCGAGCGCCGATTCGCAGACTATCAATAACGCCACCCCGTCGCTGGATGGGGCATCCATGGCGGTGAGCGTGACTGGGCCGGTGCTCGCCGCTGGACAGACCACGGATGCGCTGTGGTACTACAAACCGGGAGCAAACAACAACAGCACCATTTTTTCTTCAACTTATCACATGTACATCGCTTCTACCTCTAACGTCGAAGCCTTGGAGTTCGACCAGTTCCAGTTCGTGAGCGGCGTCGAGTACATGTTCGGTTCGCAATGCGTGATTGGCGGAGTCTGGGACATCTGGAACCAGCTCTCCGGAGTGTGGGTGGCGACTTCAATTCCTTGCAGTCTGAGTACGTCGGCCTGGCACACGATCATCTGGAATGGGCATCGCGTTCCCGGCGATACATCGTGCTCCTCTAACGCTTGCATGTATTACGATTCTCTATCCATTGATGGCACTGTCTATAATGGGTTCACTCCGCAACCTTCCGGCTCCACAGCCTTTGCTGACAACACCGGCACCCAAGTTCAAATCGACGTGAACTCCACTGGCGGCGCGGCGACTATGTTTTTGGATGAGGTGAACTTCAGCCAGCAGACGGGACCTTTCACTCTCGCCAATGGTACCGCGACGACCACCTTGGCCTACAACGACATTGCGAACATGTGGACGCTGGAATGTACCGCCGCCAACTGCAACGCGCTCTCGACCGCAACGTGGGACGCGAACAACGTCGGGCCGCACCATTACGTCATCCTCGGCGCAGAGCTTCGACCACAGGCTGGACTTGTCAGCGTGAACGCGCCGTTTCTGGTGGGGCAGGGCACGGAGACAATAACCAGCCAGATTCCGCAGCACATCTTCATCGCCTACAGCTATTTGCATGGCGACTGGGTTGATCCGACGATGACCGGGTGCCCCTCTTCGTGCGCGGTGACCGCTGGACCGACCGGCGCGAACTCGCTGCCGTTTCTCTACTCTGGGCAAGCGTGCATCTATTGCGGCGTGGCCTACAGCTACTTCGACAAGAACCTGCGTCCGGGATCGGAAGGTCACGGCCTTGGGCTGCTGATGGTGCAGCAATTCAAGTTCGTTCATAACGTGGTCGAGGGCGCATCGATCCCAAAAATCTGCGGCGGGGCTGGGGCTTCAATCTCCTTCACAAATTTCATCACCTGTCAGAACGAGCAGGACGGGGACAATATGTACACCTACCCGTGGTCGTGGATGCTGGCCTGGGCATCCAGCTTGCAACCCAATGGCGGCACGAGCGGCTATGTAAGCAAGAACCGCAACGAGCATAAGTTCGGGGAGTACGTTCTCGAATACGGCAACATCTACATGAACCAGGACGGGTCGGGCGGTCAGAATGGGACGATCTTCTCGCTCAAAACCGCGCAAAACTCCGGAGGGGGAACGGGCACAAACTACTGGACCACTCTGGACAACGTAACCTTCAAGGATTTGCTCTGGTTCAATTCCTGCAATGGGCCGAGTTTCGGCGACCGCTCCTCGGGGGTCGGAAACGGAGGCGGCGTTGCCTTTGGTCCCAAGTTGATGTCACTGTCGAATCTGCTGGGGTTCAACGTCAGCACGAACCTTCCGGGGTGCGCCGTAACCGGGTTCACTACGACACCGCAGTACAGCATCCGCAACGGCCAAGCTCCTCCCGGCACGACGTGGGCTGCGACCGCAGTACGAGATTCGTCAGGCTTGACCTCGACGCTGACGTTGACCAGCGCGGCGGGACAGACGGTCAGCGATCAAAATATTGGCGATCCGGTGACCGTGACCGGATGCTCGGACAGCACATTTAATGTCGGGAACACGGTAATGGGTCCACCAGCACTGACCGGCACGCTGGTGAATGGGTTGACCATCGTCTACAGCAATTCCGGCACGGCCAATGCTACCGCTACCGGATGCACGTTCTCGAACGCGCAGGGGAACCAGAAGAACATCTCCGTCAGCCATGCAACCGTGATTGCGGACACGGGACACTTCGGGCCTTACGATTCCGCCTTGGCGGGTACCAACCCTTTCGCTCTGGCGCTGAACAATTCCTACGTGAACTCGATTTTCGTCAACGGCGGACTGTCTTCCTCGGCTGGTGAGGGCACGGCTGTTTCGACGCGCGATTACGATCCGGCCACGTTCTGCATGAATAACGACTTCATCGGCGGGCGCACGCCGGCAAGTTACACGGAGTATTGCGGCGCTCACGCCGGAGTCTCGCCTCCAGTCACGATCTACTTCCAACCCAACGCCTGTTCCACCAGCAGCCCCTCGGGTTGTCTCGGCATCTTGGCGGGCATGAGCACGTCCACCTTCCCGATCATCCCTCCGGCCGTGGGCGGGTTCGTTGCGGGGGACTATCACAGTTACCGATTGTGCCAGTCCACTGATGTGGCTTGCTCCAGCACGCCCAGCACTTACGCGGCTGGGCAATCAGGACAGGCCAGCGACGGAACGGACCTGGGAGCGAATATCGCAGCTATCGACGCATCGGAAACCTTGACGCAGTATCCCGGAATGTTCCCGGATGTGCCGGGTGCCCCGATTTGTCTTGGTTCCTGTGCGTTTCTCTACTCGCAAAATAGAATGCTCGCGCCGGGAGGCGCTGTGCCATGATGACTTCAGGAGGATTCAATTCTATGAAATGCTCAAGCTTGTTGTGTGTGACACATGTTTTGTGTGCGCTGTGCCTCTCATTCGCCGCGTCCGCGCAGACAGTGAACAATGTCGGCAGCGGAAACAAGATCTCAATCAATCGAGAGAATTCGATCAACACATTGAAAGATGGAGCCGGGATGATTACGGCTGCCGCGCCCACGCGAACGGACGCTCAAAAGCTCGCGGTGCGCAATGCCCAGCACAAACTGGACGGCATCGACCGGCAGATTTTGACGTGGCAACAGAACGCTCAGCAAGTGCGTGCACAAGCCCAGGCCGAACTCGAGAAAGCCGAAGCTGACTACAAGGTTGGCGTCGATGAGAAGCTCTGGCAGGTGAACTGGGAGACTTTGGATTTCGCCGCAACACCCCCAACCACGGCCGCGCCTGCGACTGCTTCCACGCAACCCCCAAAACCCTCCCCGACTTCGCCAGGCGCGGCTGCTCCTCCCAAAGTGGAGCAAGCAAAGAAATAGGGTTTTAATCGGATTTTAATAGGATTATAAGGTGCCCAGCGCGGTCAACATCTCGCTCCCAAGCCTGATCTATCAGCAAGCTTTGGCCTCGGGAGTGCCTCCGTCGATCGCGCTGGCCGTGGCGCAGCAAGAGTCCGGCGTCGCGCAATGGACTCCGAACGGCAACCTGGTGACGGGCTCGTCCGGAGAGATCGGCGTGTTTCAATTGATGCCCGCGACCGCGGCTTCCTTGGGCGTCGATCCGACCGATGTTAATCAAAACATCCAAGGCGGCATCGCGTTTCTGGCGCAGCTGTACCAGAAGTACGGAGACTGGGCGAAGGCGCTCTCCGCCTACAACTCCGGCTCGCCGACCGGGTCCCCGTCATATGCAAACAGCGTGCTGGCGATTGCCGGATCGGTCGCGCCAGCCGTGGCGACGTTGGATTTAAGCATCGATTCCGGCGCGTCTGCTGCCGATGCTGGAGGATTTTCTACTCCCGTGGTCATTGGGCTTGGGTTGGCCGCGGTGGCGCTGGCTTGGTGGGCGCTGGACTAGTCCGTTATGCACCGTGCGCAGTACCCGCTCCGCGGTCTCACGGCTCGCTTGCATCGACCGGCTGCCTTAAGCATCTTGAATTGTTCTGCATACTCAGCTAGTGTCGCGTCTGCAATCACGGTAAAGGGTTGCGGTAATAGCTGCCCGGTCAGGTATCGGTCAAACTGATGGCCTCGTGGAATCGGTCCGCATGGCCAATGAAAAATCACGTACCCCTGCTCATTTATCAGAAAAGCTAGGTTCTCTGGCTTCATCGACTATCTCGCTTTTTTCTCCATCCAGAAAATCAAACAGGCTTGGCGTCGCCATCTGTCTTTCCGCGGCTTCGCAATAGAAGAGCGCATCCCGGAAGTACGACGGTGAAAGCTCAATCCCCAGGCCTCGGCGCTTCAGCTTGATAGCGCGCAGCGGAACAGTGCCCAGGCCGGAGAATGGATCCAATACCGTCTCTCCTGGCATCGAGAATTGCGCGATGGCACGGTCGGCCAAGTCAAATTGCATTGGACACAGGTGCATCTCGCGACCGGCAGCGGACTGCGCCGAATTCAGCGACAGCATGCGCGTGATATCGGTCCATACGTCTGGGTGCCATGACTGCGGCTGCAGGAGCATGAACTTGTTGGGCAGGGCGGACTCGTAGCGGGTGCACATACATGAGGCTTCGTCAATGTGGCCAGCGTAGGCTTCTGGCGGCAATTTTACTCCGCACACTTTTCCTAGATCGTCATCCTTCACGCCAAGGTGGATGTGCCCGCAGTGCGCGCAAACTTCCAGTTCTTCCCCGAGTCCGACATGTTGCTCGAAGTCGTACACGTAGTTGAGCGACATTTCGCGGAATCGCTTGTAGATGCGCTCGTGCGGCATGCCGCGGATCTCGTCGCGCGTGAGCAGTCGATTCCCGCTCGATCTGGCGAAGCCGTGCGCGTCGATCTGCCAGCGCGACCTGGAGTACTCGGCTTTGTCTTTCACGACCGGCACGTCGGCGTACCCTTTCGATGAGTCTGTCGGCGGCTTGCGGAATAGGAGCAGGTATTCCGGCATGCCCACTCCCATGCGGCTGCCGTCTTTGCACTGCTCGGTCCAGCCTAGCCGATACGTTTGATTATTTTCCCGCACGACATCGGTCACGATGGTTTTCATGCCAAGGTAGGCGAAGCCGTGGCGCTGAAAGTGGCGGATCGCGTCGCAATGGAACGGGTAGGCAACCTGGAAGCCCATGCCCGACAACCCCCCGGGCACGATGCGGTCTTTCACGTGAATCAGACAGGCGCGACCGGGCTGCAGCACGCGGTAGAGTTCTGGAATCAGAAACCCCATCTGCTCCCAGAATTGCTCGTTTGTCTCCGTGTGGCCGAAGTCGTTATAGCTGGGCGTGTACTCGTACTGGGTCGAAAATGGGATAGAGGACAGGATTAGGTGCACGCTGGCGTCCGGCATGCTTTGGGTTTCGACAACCGAGTCATTCAGAACCAGCTTATAGTTTTCGCCGGCTACTTCGTGGCGCTCGGTTCCGAGCGTCCGCCCCATTTCCTGCTCAAGCGCATTCGTGGCTAGGCCGTACTCGCGGATGATGGCGGACATCTGCGCCACGAGTTCGTTGTGCTGCTGCCACTTGGCCTCCAACACACGGCGCACTTCGCGCTCCGCTTCGGTGTAGATCAGGTCGAGGCGAACAGGCCTTGCTTGCAGAAAGCGGTAGACGCGATGCACGGCTTGGATGAACTCGTGGAATTTGAACCCAATCCCTAAGAAAATCGACCATGCGCAGTAACGCTGGAAATTGTTGCCGGCGCCGAGCATCGACGGCTTGCCGGCGAGCTCCTGGAGTTTTCCATCGGCGAACTGCATGACAATGCCTTCGCGCTGATCGAGGTCTTGCGAGCCATAGGCTGTGCCGCACATCGGGATCGCATGCTCGATCGCGCGGCGCTCCGCTTCCAGGTCGTGCCAGATGACGCGGTGAGCGAGTGGATCCAGTCCGCGCAACTCCATCAATTTCTCGATACGCCCGGGCAGGCTTTCCCGTTTCTCCTTGGCAGCGTGAGTGACGCCGATGGCGGAGGACCGGACCAGTCTTCCTTGCCCGCTGGTTTCGTGGCCGGCATTCGTGTTGTCGCTGGGAATCTCATGCCAATAAACCTCCATCGGCGGCAGTTCGTAACCTTCGTCGGAAAATCCCAGGTCGGATGGCCGCTGCAGGAAGATCGCCCACGATGAAACCCACAGCCAAAATTCCCGCTCTTTGTGGGCGTGAAGTGCGAGATTGTCCGCTTTCGTGGAGTCGCGCTTAAAGAAGCGAGTTTTTGCCTGGCTGACATCCATCACATCCAGGAATGCGGCATACGCCAGCAGTTCGATGTATTCGTTCGGACTGGGCGTGGCGGTCGCAACGAACTTGTAGCGGACCTGGCCGTTCTCGAAAACCCGCATAAACTCGCGGAAGGTTTTCGTCCCACCAAAGCCGCGGAGGATGGCAGCCTCGTCCAGACTGCAGCCCACAAACTTGCGCGGATCCATTTTGGAATCGCGGATCGTTTCATAGTTGGTCAGAAAGATGCCGTCGCCGCGGCACTCTTCGAAGCGGCGCACGAATTTGATGTCGATGCCCAGCTTCTCGGCGTCGCGGCGGAACTCCTGGCGCACGCCGAGCTGTGCCACGATCAAGAACTTTCCGCCAGCCTCGGCGCGGATCAGTCGGGCGATCTCGAGTTGCATGAAAGTCTTGCCCAGCCCAAAGGCGGCGAAGATCGCAGCATTGCCTTTGTGTACCGCCCAGCGGACGATGGCTGCCTGATGCGGCTTTAATAATGGATTGATCGCGCTGGCGTCGATCGAGATGCCGCGCTCCGGGGCGGTGATCATCTTGGAGCGGAGAAACTCTTCGTATAAGGAGGCGCTCATAAGGTTTTCGTTTGTAGCGTGTTGTTTGTGTTTTCCACAGCTTTTCCAAGTCCTTTAGAATCAGCGGCTCTTTCTGGCGCGTTTTCGTACCCTTTTTCCGCTTCCAGTGCCATGAATTTCCGGCAGGTTGATTCTCCAGCCCCAACCCGGTGACCAACCTCTCTCCAACTCAAGCCCTGCGCACGCAATATGGCTATTTCTTCGGCGTTCATGGCGAGCGCTGGGCGGCCAATGTGCTTGCCGCTCGCTTTCGCATGCGCCATGCCGGAGCGGACGCGCTGGCGGATGATGTCGCGCTCAAACTCGGCAAAAGCGCCGATGATCTTAAACATGAGCCGCCCCCCGGGTGACGTCATGTCGAAATCATCATGCAGTGAGACGAATGCGACTTTCAGCGCTTCAAACTCCTCCAGCGCGTTCAATAGTTGCCGCAGCGACCTGGCGAAACGGTCGAACTTGTAAACCAGCACAACGTCGCACTTGCCGCGGCGCACGAGGGCCATCATGCGATCAAGTTCTGGTCTGCTATCCGTGGATCCGCTCCAGCCAGCATCCACAAAAAGCTCAACTTCCCAGTCGCTTCTGGAGGCGCGCTCCCGCATCTCGCGCAGCTGCATGCCTTCGTTCTGCTCGCCAGTCGAGACGCGCGCGTAGAGGAAGGCCTTCACGATTGCCGCCTGTCGATTTTGGCTTGCCCTCGCTCGGCTGCTTTCGCTTCGATTAGCCTGATGGCTTCCTGAACTGAAATCATCCAGTCGCCATTACCGATTAGCCCATACGAAGGCAATTGCCTGAGAGCAGATGCGAGCTTGTAGTCGCGCTCATCCCATCCGTATGGGCGGTGAGCGATCTCCAACCAGCGCGGTGGTTTTGTGGGCGCGCCCCTCACTCCTCCACCTCCGCGCCAAACCCGAGCGCCTCAAGGTAGAACTCGGGCACGTACCGGACTTTCCGGTTCCGCTTGGCGAACGCGCGCAGCTTGTCGTTGTGCGCCCACAGGTCCGGCCTGGCTTGCAGCCCGCACTTCTCAACCAACTGGTCGAAGAGCGGAGGCGTGTTTGGGACGGGCAGGCTGCGCGTCACAAAAGCGCCGGAGGACCATGACGGGGAGTAGCGGGGCAGAGTGCTCACGGCTGGACCTCCGCATTAGCGCACAATGAGAGGATGTCGGGATTGGCGCTTTCAATTTCTGGCGCTTCCCCGGGTCTACCCACTGTGATCGTCGTCGAAACTAGAATCTCGACGACCTGAGTGCCGGTGAAGGTTTTGTCCGCGTTGGCCTGAAACATCAAGGCGAGTCGCGTCAATACGCCGCGTGTGGCGAATTGCGCGTAGGCGATGCGATCCGGAGTGGCGCGGGGGATGCTCATGCGGGCGCTCCGGGTTCCGCCTTCGGTCGATTGTCGGGCAGGATTGCGTCTTGGCCCTGCATTTTTACCGTTACTTTGATGTTGCTCTTAGCTTTCTTCGTTCGCGCGCGCTCTTCGACGGTCGTCTCATTTTTTGCCATGAGCGTTTCAGCATTTACGGGCTTCGTCTCACCCATGCCCGGCAGGACGAGGTTGCCGCGATTCTTCAGGAGCGATTCGGCGAACTTCTCCAGGTCTTTCTTGTAGCAACCATGGCGCTCCACAATGCACACGAATTCCTCGATGTCGTGTTTGCGGGTGCGCCAGACCGAACGGCCGTACTCGTCATTGGCGGGCGCATAGAACTTGTCCAGCACTCGGGTCGCGTGGCAGAGTTCGTGATCGATCAGCGCGAGGCGTTTGTCTGGAGTGAAGGATGGGTTCTGGAAAACCTCTTTATTGAGAAGGATGACAAAATCCCAGTTAACGAGCTCGCGCTGCAGGTCGGACGCTTTCATGCATCGGCCCAGCAGTGTATGGCCATCTTTGTCGGCCTTGATCCGCTTGCGCCAAGCGAGCGCAATCTTTGCGCCTTCCAGGTCTGGGTGCCATTTGTCCCGGACCTCACGCATGATGCCGTACGCCTCCGGCTCGTGGCCGTTATCCATGGGTGGAATCAGCGAAAACGGAATGCTCTTGGGCTTGGGTGCTTTCATGCTTCTCATGCGTTCACCTTCTCTCGTTTCTCTTGTGCGGCGATCTTGCGGATGTCCATTTCGGCTCGCGTCTCGGCCGTGAATCTCGACACGTTCGCGTCGTACTCGATGATGGCCGCGCGCTCGGTCCACAGTTCTTTCCAGCGGGCTGGCCATGCGGCGCGATTGGGCGGCAAATTCAAGAATTCAACCTCTCTAAAATCTCCAGCAGAAAATCCACGTCAGGCGCACTAACCATGAACCGGTTCGCCCGGTCCTTCTTGATTCGGTACAGCCGCTGCTCGTCGGCGGCGCTCAGCGGCAAATTGCGGTCCACGGTGCAACTCGCGGCGGTGGCAGTCGCGGCAACTCCAGCACGTATTCTCAGGCGTGTCGCTTCCTGTGCGTCCGCGGCCGACGATGTGCGCAAGCTCTCCATGTCCAAAACCGTCAAAGGGGGCGAATTTGTTGCATCGTCGGCCATGCGATTTCACCTCACAGCGACCGTTGGCTCGGTGGTAAACCTTCCAGCGCAGGGCGGTCATGTCTGCGCCTTTTAGGATGACGCGGCCCGGATCGCCATAGCACGCGGCTGCGCGGATCGCGGTGCTCGCGCAGCTTGGATTTCCAGCGCTTCATGCGGATAACTCCATCCTCGCGGCTTCCCGAGCCTGAACCAACCTCTCGAACTCTTCTCGGTTTCCGCCTTGATCGGGATGATGAACTTTCACCAGCGCGCGGAAGCGGTCCTCGACAATGGCCAGCGTTCGATCGCGCGCATGGCGTCCAATGTCGCGGCGACGGCAGCGAGATTGTCGGCGACGCGGGTATAGCGATCTACAGCTATGCACCGCATACTGGACTGGCCTTTTTTTTGCCAGTAAACGGCGACACCTGGATCGGTTGGCTCTTGATCGCTCCTGGGCAGACCGTCCAAGCGAAGTGGGACGTTTGTGGAGATGATGATGTCATCGTCTCTTATGCCCATGCGCTCTAATTCTCCGAGCACGCGGTGGATGGCATCGGCTACTGAAAGTCGAGTCTTGCCGGAATAGATCGCTTGATTTTGCTCGTTATAACGCCGCTCGCGGGACTTGTTGAATTTCGCGGCGCTACGAAATTTTGTGCGCTTCCAGCCTTCCGGCCATGACAGCGGAAACGATTTTCGCTCGCTCATGCGCTCACCGCCTCTCGGACGGCGGGGAATTCGCGGACGCGGAGCGATTCAGGCCAGAGCTCCATGTCTCCGCCTTTTCCTGTGGCGTCGTGTTGTAAGCCGTCGAAGACTGGGCGGGAGCCGATCTGTTTCATGAAGAACGGTCTGCCAGCCGCTTGGCACTGCTCTCGAAGTGATTCCGCCCATGAGAGATCAAAGGGTCGTGCGCCCTGGCCGGATTCGCCACCACAGATCACCCAATCGACGCCACAGCATTCACCTTTTAGCTCGCGGTGGTTATCGTCGCCGCATCCCAGGGCGTTTGGACATTTGCAGTTCTCGGTTTCGCCGCACAGGTCAATCGCCTCCAGTTGCGGCTCTACACTCAGGAACCGGATCGCGGCCGGCGTCTGCAAAAGTAGCGGGATGCGCTCGTCGCCGCGCTTCTGGTCTTCGACCGAGACTCCGAACCACATGTGCGGCGGCATGCTCTGAGCGAAGCCGTATTCTGCACTCTTCAACTCGTTCATCATTCGCTCTGCTCGCTTCGTTAGAAATTGAAAAGTGTGTTGCTTTGCGTTGACGGCGGTCCACAACACCTGCGCGATCATGATTTGCGGAATCGACTCGTGGAACAGGTCGAACATGTCCCCCACGAAGATCGTGCACGGCTTTTTCTGTTTCAGCGGCTCGGCCAAAATCCGCTCATCCACAAAGAACTCGATCTTCTCGAGATTGGGCACGGTGAATTCCAGCCCGTTGCCGAATCGCTTGTTGATGGTCGAGGCGTAGCAGTGCGTGCAGCCGGGGGAGATGCGGGTACAGAAAGTGCCAGAGCGGGCTTTTGCGGATGCGCCTTTCAATCTGGCGCGAATCGGGTTCCATGTCTTCGCGCCAGCCGGGCCGCGCGTCTCGGGCCGGTTGCACCATTCGATACTCGTAGCGTTCATTGTCTTCGCCTTTCGTGCTAACGTTTTCCGAGTGGGGCGCTTGTTGCCCGGTTCAAGCTTGCTGGCATTAAACCGTGATCCTTGGCTAACTGCGCCCCACACTCGGAAACTGGTTTGAAGCATCTCGCAATGTGCTGGGCAAGAGGGAAGGGGATCTTGGCAATCAGAGCGGAGGCAGCTTTGCGATGCGGGCTTTTGGAGTTATTGCGACGCATCGGAGAACAATCCCACCCGAATCCACCGCCGTATCCACCAAACCAATCATGTCCTACTTTGATTGCCTCGTTTCGTGTAGCAGCCATCGCAGGCCGAAGCCGTTTGTCTGTATGGAAGTAGTCAGTCGCTTCTGCAATTGAAACCTGTTGAATTCCGCGCCCACCACACTTAACGGCTGACAAGACTGGCGGCATCAATGCCGGCACATCTCCCCACAGGTAGTAACTCCCAAAGCGCCATCTCGCTGTCCCTACCCACTTCTGCGCTCCCCTGACGTTCTCCACCACCATCGGAATGTACCGTCCGGCCGCTTCGCAGACTTCGCGCTGAATCCTGAACTGCGCTTGAAACAACTCCATTCCCAGATACGGCGGTCCCAGAGCCTTCGCCAGCTTCCACGGCATTGCCCGATAGGAGAATTCCTGACAGGGAGACGAGCCGACCATGCACGCCGGAATCCCGTACTCTTTGACCAACTCCGCTCCGTGAATGCTTCGCACGTCTCTCAAGACCAGTTCTCCCGGATATCCGCCCGTCCCGTAATCGTGCCGCTCAATGTCGAATCCCACCACGCGATATCCCTCCGCAAGAAAGCCTTCCGTCCAGCCGCCTAGGCCGCAGTAGAAGTCAAAGGCTAGAGGTTTCATAGGGCATAGCTTCCGGTCTTCGGCTCGACAGTTACAGTCTTGTTCCCGATGCGCATCTCAATCGGCGGCACCGGCTTCGGGAGCGGCAGATTTCCTTGGAGCGCCGGCGCCGCCTGGGGTTTTGGGCGGGCGGATCCATTTCCGGCCCACACCAGAGCTTGTGTGAATTGCTTGCCGCGGCCGAGATGCTGAACGCCGGTCACCTGGTGCTCGTGAAACAGGTAGGTCATGATTTCGTCTTGGGTGCGGTTGCTGTCGGCGCAGGCCTCGTTGAAGGCGCGGATTTGGGCATGGGTGACGGTTTTGTCGGCGCCACGCGACGCGTGTTCGTCGGGTTGCGGTTGGACTTCGCCGCCGGCCGGTGCGTCGTCCTGTTCGTCCGCCATGATGCCGAAGCGCTTCAGTAGCGCCTTTTGCGCTTTGGTCTGCGCGATTTCGAGCGCTTCTTCGCCGATGCTGCGGCCTAGGCCGTTGATAACGAGCGGTGGGTCCAGTTTTTCTTTTGCGTCCTGAAATGTGTAGGTGACCTGCAGCCTGCACTCCGTCATCGTCTCGCCGCCGTTTGTGGCTATGGGCACGTAGACCGGGAGTCCTTCGACCGGGCAGATGAGCACGCCCTGGTCGAGCAGTTTGTGGCGGATGATTTCGAAAACGTCATGTGCGCGGGTGTAGCGAAAACCGCGAGGATGGTCGCCTTTGCGCTGCAATCGTTCGACGGCGGCGAAGGCTTGGGCGATCTTGGTGATCAGGGGCTTGTCTTTGGGTGGACGGCTCACGGGCGCACCTCAATCATTCGCTCTACGAGTTTTACTGCTGAAAGCTGTAACTCTGTGACGGTCGCTTGTAGTTTGTCCCGCGCCGCATCCCACGCCGCATCCCGCGCCGCATCCCGCGCCGCAGCCCGCGCCGCATCCCGCGCCGCATCCCACGCCGCAGCCCACGCCGCATCCCGCGCCGCAGCCCACGCCGCATCCCGCGCCGC
>VFSW01001181.1_pt1 | contig 39409 bp, 47 predicted proteins | sample 5358111 | NCBI WGS metagenome assembly VFSW01 (sample SAMN11554181, study PRJNA540505) | mine drainage metagenome | isolation source: sediment from site ElyBrook_90M | place: USA: Ely Copper Mine, Vershire, VT | collected 2017
CCTGGCTGATCACCGCCTACCTGCTGATCGCGGTGATGCCGGTGCTCGCCGGCGCCATCACCATGACGCTGACCGACCGCCATTTCGGCACCTCGTTCTTCAACGCCGCCGGCGGCGGGGACCCGGTGATGTTCCAGCACATTTTCTGGTTCTTCGGCCATCCCGAGGTCTACATCATGATCCTGCCGGCGTTCGGCATCATCAGCCAGGTGATCCCGGCGTTCGCGCGCAAGCCCCTGTTCGGCTACGCCTCGATGGTGTACGCCACCTCATCGATTGCGATCCTGTCGTTCATCGTCTGGGCGCACCACATGTTCACCGTCGGGCTGCCGACCGCCGGACTGCTGTTTTTCATGTACTCCACCATGCTGATCGCGGTGCCCACCGGGGTGAAGGTGTTCAACTGGCTCGCCACTATGTGGAGGGGCTCGATGACCTTCGAGACGCCGATGCTGTTCGCAGTCGGGTTTCTGTTCGTGTTCACCATGGGCGGGTTCACCGGACTGATGCTCGCGATCATGCCGGTGGATGTGCAGCTGCAGGACACCTACTATGTAGTGGCGCATTTCCACTATGTGCTGGTCGCGGGCTCGCTGTTCGCGATATTCGCCGGCACTTATTTCTGGATTCCGAAGTGGACCGGTCGCATGTACGATGAGACCCTGGGCAAGTGGCACTTCTGGCTGTCGATCGTGTTCTTCAACATCACCTTCTTTCCGATGCACTTTCTCGGTCTCGCCGGCATGCCGCGGCGCGTCCCCGACTACGCCAGCCAGTTCACCAATTTCAACCAGATCGCGAGCGTCGGCGCGTTCGGCTTCGGACTCTCCCAGCTGCTGTTTCTGTACATCGTGTTGAAGTGCAGCGTATTCGGCAAGGGCGAGAAAGCGCCGGCGCGGCCGTGGGAAGGCGCAGATACCCTGGAATGGACCCACCTGCCGAGCCCGGCGCCCTATCACAGCTTCCATGAGCAGCCGGAAGTGAAGTGATGCGCGGTGACAGCATGAGCAGCCCAAACCCGGACAACAAGAGAACGGCGCTGATCCTGGCCGCGGTCGCGCTGGGATTCTTTGTCGCGATCGTGCTCAAGTACTGGCTGGCCAAATGAGTCCGCCGGCAGCCGCTTCACCCCCGGCGAACGCACGCATGCTGAAGAAGCTGCTGGCGGTGGTGGCGGGCATGTCCGGTGACGGCGCGAGCCGCAAGACCCGTCGGGGGTGACGTTGGCGCAGGCTCAAAAAAAAGCCTCGCCGCTGCAAGTGGTGAAGGCGGTGTTCTGGTCCTTCCTCGGCATCCGCAAGCGCCGCGATTACGAGACGGACAGCGTCGAGCTAAAGCCGCATCAGGTGATTGTCGCCGGCCTGATCGGAGCGGCGCTTCTGGTAGTTGGATTGATACTGCTGGTGCGTTTGGTTATCGGCAAGCTGGTCTAAATCGAGGAGAACAACATGAGCGATCAGGCTCAACATTATTTCGTACCGCAGCCGTCGCATTGGATGATCATAGGCTCGTTCGCGCTGTTGTTCATGGCGGGCGGCGCAGCGATGTGGTTCAACGGCGCAGACGTCGGCCGCTACGGCGTGCTCGTCGGGTTCTCCCTGCTCGTGTACATGATGTTCCGCTGGTTCGGAGACGTGGTGCGCGAATCCGAAAGCGGCAAGTACGGGAAGTGGGAGGACGTCTCGTTCCGCTGGGGCATGAGTTGGTTCATTTTCTCCGAGGTAATGTTTTTCGCCGCGTTCTTCGGCGCCCTGTTCTATACCCGCGTGCTCTCCGTTCCCGATCTGGGCAGCCTGCTCAGCCGGGAAGTGCTGTGGCCGGATTTCAGCGCCCAGTGGCCGAGCGCGGGTCCGGGCTTCAAGGGCGCGTTCACGCCGATGGAGGCCTGGGGGATTCCCGCGATCAATACCCTGCTGTTGCTGAGTTCTGGCGTGACCGTCACCATCGCCCACTTCGGCATGACCGAGGGCAACCGCGGCAAGCTGAAGTTGTTTCTGTTCCTGACAATCCTCCTCGGCGTCACGTTCCTCTGCCTCCAGGCTTTCGAATATTCCCATGCCTATTCGGAGTTGAATCTCAGGCTCAGCACCGGGGTCTACGGCTCCACCTTTTTCATGCTTACCGGCTTTCACGGCTTTCACGTGACCATAGGCGTGATCATGCTTACCACCATGCTGTTTCGCTCGTTCGCCGGCCATTTCAAGCCAGAACACCATTTCGCTTTCGAGGCGGTGGCTTGGTACTGGCACTTCGTCGACGTGGTGTGGCTGCTGCTGTTCATTTTCGTCTACTGGGTATAGCGCCGGAAAACCGGCCGCCGGAGATCCTGAGGGCGGGGACGGCGGCGGTGCGCCGAAGCGGATTTTTAATGCGCCGCACGCTGTGCGGCGCTGTTATTGGGGCATGGAGGGTGGCCCCTTTTTTTCAATACCCCGCTAGGTCAGCTTTCCCGGGATCAGGCCGAAGTAGTGGCCCGCCATGAGCAGCAGGAACAGGGCAAATGACAGGCCGACGCGCAGTGCCAGGGCTCTGACGGTGCGTTTGGACTGGCCGTGATCGGTGATCAGGAAAAACAAGGCCGAGCCCAGGCTGGCGAGGATCAGAAGCACGAATATGATGACGACGATTTTCATTGCGGACGCCGACGGAATTTCCTGAGTGTATCCCAGTCAAACCAGCCCTACCAGTAGAAAGGCCAGCCCACTCATGCCAGGAAACCGGCGCTTTCGCCCCGCCTTACTGCCCGGTGCAGCGGCGCTGGCTGCGATCGCGCTGACGGTGTCCCTCGGCAACTGGCAGACGCGCCGCGCCGAGGAAAGGCTCGCGCTCGGGCGCCAACTGGACGATGCCGCACACCAAGCGGTGCGGGCCCTGCCGCCCAGCCCGGTCGACGTGCGTGACTACGAATTCAGCCGCGTCAGCGCGCGCGGCGAGTATTCAGCCAAACATACCATCTTGCTCGACAACAAGGTCCTGCACGGCGTCCCCGGCTACCAGGTGGTGACGCCGTTGAAGATAGCGGGTGGCGATGTCTATGTGCTGGTGAACCGGGGCTGGGTGGCCGCGGGCGTCCGGCGCGACGTCTTGCCGCAGATCCGGACGCCCGCCGGGATCGAGACCGTGGAGGGCATCGGCGTCGTGCCGAGCAAGTACATCCTCGAGCTGGGCGCAAAGACCGAGGAAGGCAGCGTGTGGCAGAACCTGGTGCTCGCGCGCTATGCAAAATGGTCCGGGCTCAAGTTGCAGCCTATCGTGCTGCAGCAGACGAGCGCGGCCGCCGACGGCCTGGTGCGCGCCTGGGGGCGCCCGGACACCGGCGCGGACCGGAATCGGGGCTATGCGTTCCAGTGGTACGCGCTTGCAATCACGATCCTGATTACCTATGTCGCACTCAGCTTCAAACGCCCGGTCTAATCAGCGTTCCGGGCGCCTCACGATGCTGGCGATTGCGGCGCTGTGCCTCGCGCCTTTCGTCGCAGCCCTGATCGCCTACTATTACTGGCACCCGCAGGGCGGCACGAACTACGGCGACCTCATAGCGCCGCGTACGCTAAGCGATGCGCCGCTGCGCCAGCTGGATCAGCGCGCGTTCAGATTGTCATCGCTCAGGGGCAAGTGGGTTCTGCTGCAACTCGATCGGGCCGAGTGCGCGGCGGCCTGCCAGGCCAAGCTCTATGACATGCGCCAGGTGCGCCTCGCCCAGGGACGCGAGATGGGGCGCGTCGAGCGCGTCTGGCTGATCCTGGACGAGGCACCGCTGCAAACGCTGCTGATGCGTGAATATGACGGCACGCACATGCTGCGCGCGGCCGGTAGCCCGATCGTCGCCGAGTTTCCGCCGGCGGGCGGGGCGCGCGATCACATTTATCTGATCGACCCGCACGGCAACCTGATGCTGCGCTTTCCCAAGAACGCCGATCCGAGCAGGATGAACAAGGACCTGGCGCGGTTGCTGCGGGCTTCACGCATAGGCTAGGCGCTTACCCATCATGATAGACTCCTCCATCTTTTTTCCTCGCTAAGCGCATGGCTACGCAACTCATCCTGCACGACGCCGCGCAGCGCATGCGCCAGTTCTACGCTCTGACCAAGCCGCGTGTGACCATGCTGGCCGTATTTTGCGCGGTGATCGGCATGTTTCTCGCCACGCCGGGCATGGTGCCCTGGCGCGTGCTGTTCGCCGGCACCGCCGGCATCGCCCTGCTCGCGGGCGCGGCTTTCGCCATCAACTGCCTGATCGAACAGGAGATCGACGCCAAGATGGCGCGCACGCGCGCGCGGCCGCTGCCGCGCGGAGAGTTGACGTCCTTGCAGGCCGTCGTTTTCGCCGGCGTGATCGGCGGCATCGGCATGTTCCTGCTCTACCGTTATGTCAATGCGCTCACGATGTGGCTTACCTTCGGCACCTTCGTTGGCTACGCGATTGTCTACACCATCCTGTTGAAGCCCGCCACGCCGCAGAACATCGTCATCGGCGGGCTGTCCGGGGCGATGCCGCCGCTGCTGGGCTGGACCGCGGTCACGGGGCAGGTGGCGCCCGAAGCGCTGTTGCTGGTGCTGATTATCTACGCCTGGACGCCGCCGCATTTCTGGGCGCTCGCGCTGTACCGCACCGAGGAGTTTACGCGCGCCGGTCTGCCGATGCTGCCGGTCACGCACGGGCAGAAATTCACGCGGCTGCACGTGTTGCTGTACACCCTGATTCTGATCGCGAGCACCATGCTGCCCTTCGTCTACGGCATGAGCGGCTGGATTTATCTGGCTGCCGTGCTGATGCTGGACGGCATGTTCCTGTACTACGCGGTCAGAATCTACACCGCCTACAGCGACCGTCTGGCGCAGCAGACCTTCCGCTATTCCGTGGTCTACCTGGCAGGCCTGTTTACCGCGCTGCTGCTGGACCACTATGTCTGAGCGGCTGTTTCAGAATGGCTGAAACGGTCCCCGGTTCACGGGGGAACGTGAGCGTGCCTCCCCTCATTTTCCGGTGAGCGCCAATGTCCTGCGCCGCCTCGGCGCATTGCTCTTCGTGCTGACGCTTGCCGGCTGCGGCGTGCCGCAGCCGGGGTTCAAGAGCAGCGACATCACCGGCAGCGACTGCTGCCGGGATTTCCGTTTGACCGACCAAAACGGCAAGATCCGCACGCTCGCGGATTTTCGCGGCAAGGCGGTGGTGATGTTTTTCGGCTATACGCAATGTCCCGACGTCTGTCCGACCACCATGGCCGAACTGAAATCGGTGATGCAGCAACTCGGGGCGGACGCGCAGCGGGTGCAGGTCCTGTTCGTGACGCTCGATCCGGAGCGCGACACACGCGCGCTGCTCGCCCGATATGTCCCCGCGTTCGACCCGCGTTTCCTTGGCCTGTACGGTGACGCGGAGACGACGGCAAAGACCGCCAAGGAATTCCACGTGTTCTACCAGAAGCAGCCGGGGCCCACGCCCGGCAGCTATACGCTGGACCATACTGCCGGGAGTTATGTCTTCGATCCCCGGGGGCGGGTGCGGCTGTTCGTGCACTATGGCGACCCAGGGGCGAACCTGGTCGCCGATCTGCGCACCCTGCTCAGGCAGGGATAAGCGCGCCGATCCGCAGCTTACGCCGCTGCGAGCAGGCCCTTCATTTTCTGCATTGCCTTCGCTTCGACCTGGCGGATGCGCTCGGCAGAAACCTTGAATTCAGCCGCAAGCTCGTGCAGCGTCGCCGGATCCTTCTCGCGCAGCCAGCGCGCTTCGATGATGCGGCGGCTACGCTCGTCCAGGCTGGCCAGGGCCGTTTTCAGGCCCAGCGCGCCGACGCGCCCGGATTCGTCGGATTCGAGCAATTTCGAGGGTTCGTTGTCCTCATCCGACAGGTAGGCGATGGGCGCGTAGCTTTGCTCGTCGTCGTCGTTGCCTTCCAGGGCGACGTCCTGGCCGGAGATCCGCATTTCCATTTCCCTGACTTCCTCCGGCTTGACGCGGAGTTGCCTCGCCATGTCTTCGATCGCGTCCTGCGACAGCGGCCCCAGGCCCTTTTTCATCGAACGCAAGTTGAAGAACAGCTTTCTCTGCGCCTTGGTGGTGGCAATTTTCACCAGCCGCCAGTTCTTCAGGATGAACTCGTGCATTTCGGCCTTGATCCAGTGGATCGCAAACGACACCAGGCGCACGTTGCGTTCGGGGTCGAAGCGCTTCACCGCCTTCATCAGGCCGATGTTGCCTTCTTGGATCAGATCCGCGTGCGGCAAGCCGTAGCCCAAGTAGCCGCGGGCGATGGCCACGACCACGCGCAGATGCGAGACGACCAAAGCGCGCGCGGCGTCGATATCGTTCTCGTCGCGCAGCTTGCGCGCCAGGCGCAACTCTTCTTCCGCCGTCAGCAGCGGAAAGCGGTTCACCGTCGAAATATAGGTCTCCAGGCTTCCGACCAGGGAAGGCACAGGTAAGGTCATAACTTGATTCATGTTTTGACTTCCTTTCAGCGTAGCGTTCAGCGGCGCGCCCACAAAGGCCTTACGCCGCGTCGCGTCCGAATATATACAGTCATTTTAGCACTCCAAGCCTTCGAGTGCCAATGGTTGGAAGAAGTTCCGCGGCTGCCGTCTTGGAATGGCGCTACGGCGGATCTAGGCCTTTATTTTGGCTCTATTCCGGATAAGTGCTTACTCACTGACATATATGCCCCCAGCCAGCCGAGCATGGCGGCAAAGACGAGCAGGGCAAGGCAGTCGGAAAACCCGAAGAAGGCCAGCTCGAAGTCCGAACTGTAAAGTTGCGCCAGCGCGTGGATGCTGCGATTGAGGACCTGCATACTCAGGTAGACGATGACGAGGGCTGCCACGCCTCCAAGCGCACCTTGGATGAAGCCCAGGTAGAAAAAGGGCCGGCGGATAAAGGCGTCGGTTGCGCCGATCAGTTTGCTCACTTCAATCTCGTCCTTTTGCGTCAGGATCTGCAGCCGGATGGTGTTAAAGGTTACCGCCACCAGCCCCGCGGCAAGCAGCGTGGCGAGGATCAGTACCGCCGTCCGACCGAGCTGCAGCAGGGTCTCCAGTCGCCTCACCCATGCCGAGTCGAGTTGGACGTAGGAGACTTTGGGCAGGGCTTTCAGTTGCGGTTCCAGTTTTTCCAGTTCCGCCGCGCTGCTGCCGGTTTCGAGCACGAAAGCGTCGGGCAGTGGATTGCTCTGCAGCGTGGCGATGACATCGGACAGATTCTCGGATTGCTTCAGATCCTGCAAGGCCTGCTCGCGCGAAATGAAGCGCAGCGCGCGCACACCGGGAACTTGCTTCAGGCGCGCCTCCAGCGCGGCGATATCGGCCTTGCTTGCGTCGCGCGCAAGGAACAGGCTGACTTGCGGGTTGCCGGCAAACTGACTCGCGATGCCGCCAAGATTCTGCAGCAGCATGTATCCGCCCAGGGGCAGCGCCAAGGCGACTCCGATCACCGTAATGTTGAGCAGCGTCCCGAGAGGATTGCGCGCCAGCCGCCGCAGCGTCAGGACCAAAGTCTGCCAGTGCTGGCGCAGCCAGGTGTTCACTGCTCCAGCCTGCCTTGCTTGAGCGCGAGCACGCGCGGATTGAGGCGCTGCAGCAGGGCGTCGTCGTGGGTAGCGATCAGCACGGTCACGCCGACCTGGTTGAAAGCGCGAAACATCTCCATGATTTCGTCGGCCGAGGCGGAATCCAGACTGGCCGTGGGTTCGTCAGCAAGCAGGATGCTCGGGCGGTTCACCACGGCGCGCGCGATGCACAGGCGCTGCTGTTCCCCGCCGGAAAGCGTGATCGGGTTGGCCTTTTCCCGCGCCAGCAGGCCTACCTTGTCCAGCGCCGCGCGCGCACGCCGCGCTGCGTCCCTGTGCGCGTGGCCGGTGAACGCGAGCGGCAGCATGACGTTGTCGAACACACTCCTGTCGTAGAGCAGCTTCTGATCCTGAAAGATGAGTCCCAGGTTGCGCCGCAGATAGGGAATAGCCGCGCGGCGCATGCTGCCGATGTTCTGGCCGTTGACCAGCACGGTGCCGCTGGTCGGACGCTCGATCGCCGGAATCAGCTTGAGCAGCGTGCTCTTGCCCGCGCCCGAGCGGCCGGTAATGAACACCAGTTCGCCGGTTTCGATGCCGAACGAGAGTTCGGCGAGCGCCTCGTGCCCGCCGCGATAACTCTTGCGCACCTGGCTGAAGCTGATCATTTTCGGGCAGGGAACATTTGCACGCTCAGTCCGAATCGAGCAAGGCGGTGGCGAAGTCCTGCGCCAGGAACGGGCGCAGGTCGTCTATACCCTCGCCGATGCCGATGAAGCGTATCGGCACCGGCCGCTCTCGCGCAATCGCAGCGATTACGCCGCCCTTGGCGGTGCCGTCGAGCTTGGTAAGTATCAGTCCGGTCAGGCCGAGCGCGTCGTCGAAAGCCTTTACCTGGCTGAGCGCGTTCTGGCCGGTATTGGCATCGAGCACCAGCAGCACCTCGTGCGGTGCACCTGCGTCGGCTTTGGCGATGACCCGCTTGACCTTGCGAATCTCCTCCATCAGATGCAGCTGGGTCGGAAGCCGCCCGGCGGTGTCGGCGAGGACGATGTCGATGTTGCGCGCACGCGCCGCATGGATCGCGTCGAAAATCACCGCCGCCGGATCGCCGCCGTGCTGGGAAATTACCGCAATTTGATTGCGCTCTCCCCAGATCGCGAGCTGTTCGCGCGCCGCGGCGCGGAACGTGTCCCCCGCAGCGAGCAGCACGCTTTTCCCCTGTGCCTGAAAAAATTTCGCCAGCTTGCCGATGGACGTGGTCTTGCCGGCGCCGTTGACCCCGGCCAGCATGATGATGAAAGGATGATGTCCTTCGGCCTGCAGCGGACGCTCCAGCGGCGCTATCAGCTTCGCGAACGCTTCCCGCAGCGCGAGCTTGAGCTCGCGGCGCTCGGTCAGGCCCTGTTTCCTGACTTGCTGGCGCAGATTTTCGAGCAGGAACTGGGTGGCGGCTACGCCGGTGTCGGCGCACAGGAGTGCGGACTCCAGCTCTTCATAAAGCGCGGCGTCGATCTTGCCGCCGCCGAACAAACCGCCGATTTGCACCCGCGTACGCGCGAGCCCGGCCTTGAGGCGTTCACCCCAGGATGGAACCGGTATCGTTTCATCGGATTTCTTCAGAAAACTGAACATGGAGGCTCGCGCGACTGGCGGTAAAACCCGCTAAGATAAGGCACGATTTTAACAGAAGGGTGTGAATGGAAATCCGGATGTTTCGCTGCTCGATTGCGCTGGCCGCAGTGCAGGAGCGCAAGTTCGCCAATGGCCTGCGCGTGGTAGTGAAACAAGGCCATTGCGCATCCACGGCCGTGCATATGGCCGGGTATGTCGTCAGCAGTGGCGAAAAGTAACCAGGTCCGCATCATCGGCGGCGACTGGCGCAGCCGCCGCATCACCTTTCCGGATCATGCGGGTCTGCGCCCCAGCGCCGACCGCGTGCGCGAAACGCTGTTCAACTGGCTCGGCCAGGACCTCGGCGGACAGCATTGCCTCGACCTGTTCGCTGGCAGCGGTGCGCTTGGCTTCGAGGCGCTGTCGCGCGGCGCAGCGAGCGTGGTGATGGTGGAAAAGAGCCGCAGCGTCTGCGATGCGCTGCGCCGCAACGCCGGCTTGCTCGGCGCGAAAAACCTGCAATTGCACTGCGCGGATGCGCTAGAATTCGCCACTGCCGCGGCGGCCGGTACGGCGGCGCGCTTCGACGTGGTATTTCTCGACCCGCCGTTTCATTCAGCCCTGCTCGAGCAGGCGTTGCCGCGGGTGGCACCGCTGTTGCGGCCGGGAGCCCGGGTTTACGCCGAGAGCGCGGCGGCGTTCGCACCTGCGGGCGGCTGGCAGGTACTCAAGCACGGCCGCGCCGGACAGGTGCACTACACTTTGGTGACATATGGCGACTAGGGCAGTCTACCCGGGAACATTCGATCCGCTCACGCGCGGCCACGAGGATCTGGTGCGGCGCGCGGCCCTGGTGTTCGATGAACTGGTCGTCGGCGTTGCCGACAGCCGCGGCAAGCAGCCGTTCTTCACCCTGGAGGAGCGCGTGACCATGGCGCGCGAGGTCCTGGCGGGTTACGCCAATGTGCGCGTGGAAAGCTTTCGCGGCCTGCTGATGAATTTCATCCGCGCCCAGAATGCGCGCGTCGTCCTGCGCGGATTGCGCGCCGTGTCCGACTTCGAATACGAATTCCAGCTGGCGGGGATGAACCGCAACCTTTATCCGGACGTGGAAACCCTGTTTCTCACTCCCGGCGAGCAACATATGTTCGTTTCCGCCACCATGGTGCGCGAAATCGCAACCCTGGGTGGAGATGTGAGCAAGTTCGTTCAGCCGTCGGTGGAACGCTGCATCAAGGAGAAAGTCCGGCAGATGGGCGGCTGATATGGCGCTGATGATCACCGACGAGTGCATCAACTGCGACGTGTGCGAGCCGGAATGCCCGAATGACGCAATTTCCCAGGGCGAGGAGATCTACGTCATCGACCCGGCAAAGTGTACCGAGTGCGTCGGCCATTTCGATGTACCCCAATGCGTCGCGGTCTGCCCGGTGAACTGCATACCGCTCAATCCAGATTGTCCAGAAACCAAGGAAGCGCTGCAACAGAAATATCTGCGGCTGATGGCGCAGAAGCAGAGCGTCTGACGAACTGTTTCATCGGTCCGTCGGAGCCGTGCTATTTCTGGCATGCGGGACAGTAAAAGGTGGAGCGCTGGCCTTGGCGCAGTTGGAGGATAGGCGTGCGACAGACTCGGCAGGGTAAGCCGGTACGTCCGTATACGCAATATTGCTGCTGGAAATAGCCCGAACTGCCGTCGCTGTGGACGAAATCGCGCAGGCTGCTGCCGCCAGCCGCGAGCGCCCGTTTCAGCGTCGACTTGATCGCAGCCGCGAGCGCCTCGTAGCGCGCGAGCGATAGCCGCCCTGCCGCGGCGCGCGGATCGATGCGTGCGTGGAACAGGCTTTCGTTGGCGTAGATGTTGCCGACGCCAACGACGATGCTCGCGTTCATCAGGACCAGCTTGATCGGCGCCTTGCGCGAGCGCGTGGCCGCGTGCAGAAGCTTGCCGGTGAACGCGTCCTCCAGCGGCTCGGCGCCCAGGCCGGCGAGCAGGGGATGGCGCGCGATCTCTCCTCCTTCCCAAAGCACGGCACCGAAGCGGCGCGGGTCGCGCAAGCGCAGCAACCTTTTGCCCAGAAGCAGGTCGAAGTGCTCATGTGGCTGCGCTTTGGCCCGGGCGTCCATAATGCGCAGGCTTCCCGACATGCCCAGGTGCAGGATTAGCCAGCCTGCGTGTCCGTTTGCGCTGCAGTCGATGAGGATATATTTGCCGCGGCGCACGACGCGAACGATACGCCGGCCGGTGACGCGCGCGGCCAGATCGAGCGGTATCGGCCAGCGCAGCCTGCGCTCGCTCACGCGTACGCCGGTGATGCGTTTGCCGGTCAGATAGGGTTCGATACCGCGGCGGGTGATCTCGACTTCGGGTAGTTCAGGCATGGCTTGCGCAGACCGGTTTTTCTTGTACTGGCGAACAAATATACATAATATGTACCCCCCACGCTGAGCTATTCACGCAACGATGACTTTTCCGCGTCTTTCCGCCGTTCCCTTTCTGCGTTTGACCCTGATTGCGGGTTTGGGCCTGGTGCTGGCTGCGTGCGCGCATCAACCGCCGCAGCAGGCGGCCCCCGCCGCCGCGCCGACGGTGACCCAGGGGCAGGGCGGGCCGGCACCGAAGCGGGCCGACGCGCCGGCAGCCGTCCCCGCCGCAGCCAAACCGGATCTGCCCAAGCAGGAACTCACCGAGGACGTGCTGTACGAGTATCTGCTTGCGGAAATTGCCGGCCAGCGCGGCGCCCTCGGCATGTCGGCGCAGGCCTACGTTGATTTGGCGAAGCACACGCGCGATCCGCGCATTGCCAAGCGGGCGGTCGAGGTCGCTTTGTACGCGCGCATGCCCGGCGCCGCGCTCGACGCTGCCAGGATATGGTACGAGACCGACCCGTCCTCGATGCAGGCCTTGCAGGCGCTTACCAGCCTGCTGGTCGCAGCCAAACGCCAGGAGGAGGCGCTGCCCTATCTGCAAAAGCTGCTCGAACGCGACGCGAGCGGCAATGATTTCCTGCAATTGAACCGCCTGTTCGCCAACAACCAGGACAAGGCGCTGACACTCAAGCTGGTGCAGCAATTGGCACGGCCCTACCCTCAGGTGGCGCAGGCGCATTTCGCCATCGCCCAGGCAGCCGCTGGCGCCGGGAACAGCGAACTCGCCTTGGCTGAAGTGCGCGCGGCATCCAAGCTCAAGCCGGACTGGGAATTGGCTGCGCTGCTGGAGGCGCAACTGCTGCAGCGACAGTCGAATGCGCTGGCGCTGCAGCACCTGGCCGCTTTCCTCAAGCAATATCCAAAGGCGCGGGAAGTGCGCATGAGTTATGCGCGCTTGCTTGTGGCCGAGCGCAAATATACCGAGGCGCGCGCAGAGTTCCAGACGCTGTCCAAGGACTTCCCCGACAACGCGGACGTGGTGTTTGCGGTCGGGGCGCTGTCGCTGCAGCTGCAGGATTACGCGCAGGCGGAAGCAAACTTCAAGCGCTTGCTCACGCTGGCCTACCACGACAAGAATACGGTGCGTCTGTACCTGGGCCAGATCGCCGAGGAGCAGAAAAATTACCCGGAGGCGCTGCGCTGGTATGACGAAGTCACCAGCGGCGAGCTGTATCTGCAGGCGCAGATACGCTATGCACTGGTGCTCAACAAGGAAGGCAAGCTCGATGCGGCGCGCGCGCACCTGCACCAAGTGCAGGCCGACAGCATCGAGGGACGGGCGCAACTGGTACTGGCCGAGGCGCAGATGCTGCGCGAAGCCAACCGGCCGCAGGAAGCGTTCGACCTGATCGGGGCCGCATTGAAGAAGATGCCCGACCAGCCGGACTTGCTCTACGATTACGCCATGGTGGCGGAGAAGCTCGGGCGCATGGACGTGCTCGAGACCAGTCTGAAAACGCTGATACGGCTGCAGCCCGACCATGCACAAGCCTACAACGCGCTCGGCTATTCGCTTGCCGATCATAACCTGCGCCTGCCCGAGGCGCATCAATTGATAGAGAAAGCGCTGCAGCTTGCGCCCAACGACCCGTTCATCATCGACAGCATGGGCTGGGTGCTGTATCGGATGGGCAAGAACAAACAGGCGCTGGAATACCTGCGCAGGGCCTATAGCGCTCGCTCCGACCCGGAGATTGCGGCGCACCTGGGCGAAGTGCTGTGGGTTGCCGGAGAGCGCGACGAAGCGGAGAAGATCTGGCAGGAGGCGGTCAAGAAGACACCGGGCAACGAGGCCCTAAACAGCACCATCAAGCACTTCAAGCCTTAGCATAATCAAGCGGTAGGCAATCAAGGTGCCTCCGGCGGTGCAAAAGCTCTTATTCTGCGAACAAGGGGGGATGCATCTCCCCTTGTCCCCCGAGAGGGATCGAGATCTTCCGGGCGTAAATCCCCCCCCGCAGATGCGACGTCGGCGGAAATCGGCGCAATCCCGAAACTGCCAACATCAAGCGTTTGCCAGCGATTAACACGGGTTTTAAAGCATTCGTCATGCGCTACGCATTTATCTGGGTCTGCCTGTTGCTCGCTGGCTGCGCGACCATCCAACAGCAAGCGGCTCCGGCGGGGTCCATCGGCGAAGACTTCTATCTTTCGGGCCGGGTGTCGGTGAAACACGGGACCGAGGCGGCGAGTGGCAGAATAAGCTGGCAACATCACCCGGACAGCGACGATTTGCTGCTTTCAAATCCGTTTGGCCAGGGCGTGGCCCGCATCGTCCGGCGCGACGGTCTGGTGACCCTTACCACGTCGGACCAAAAGGTGTATCAGGCGAAGGACGTAGAGGACCTGACCGAGCAAGTGCTGGGCTGGCGCCTGCCGCTTGCGGGCTTGTCCGACTGGGTGCGCGGCCGCGCAGCCGCCGGTGCGCCGGCGCAGACGCGGCTGGACAGTTCTCATCGGCTCGCCGAGTTAAGGCAGTCGGGCTGGCTGGTGGAGTTCCTCGATTACAATGATGCCAGCGGCTTACCCTCACAGCTGCGTCTGTCGCGCGAAGACGCGCAGATTCGCTTGGTGATCGATCAGTGGCGGGCCGAACCGTGAACACCTGGCAGCAAGCGTGGCCCGCTCCGGCCAAACTGAACCTGTTCTTGCACGTCACCGGGCGTCGCGCCGACGGCTATCACACCCTTCAGACGGCATTTCGGCTGATCGAATTGTCCGACACGCTGCGATTCAGCCCGCGTGCCGACGGCAAAATCGCGCTCGCGCGGCCGCTTGCGGGCGTAGCGCCGGAGCAGGACCTTTGCCTGCGGGCCGCGGCTCTGCTAAAACAGGCGACGGGGCATAGCGGAGGCGTCGATATCGAAGTCGATAAACGTATCCCCATCGGCGGTGGGCTGGGCGGCGGCAGTTCGGACGCTGCCACCACCCTGATCGCGCTCAATCACCTGTGGCGGCTGGGCCTGAAACGGGGCGCGTTGCAGCAGCTGGGTCTGGAACTGGGCGCGGATGTGCCGGTATTTGTATTCGGTGAGAATGCTTTTGCCGAAGGCGTAGGCGAGCAACTGACGCCCGTGGCGCTGCCAGCCGCCTGGTACCTGGTGCTGGTGCCGCCGGTGCATGTGCCTACAGCCGCCGTTTTTGCCGCGCCCGAATTGACACGGGAGGCAAAACCGATCAAAATTACGGCCTTTTTCGGCGGGCTGAAACGACGCACCTTGCGTAATGACCTCGAGCCCGTAGTGAGCAAACGCTATCCTGAAGTGGCGCGCCATCTGGCCTGGCTGAAACAGCACGGCGAGGCGCGCATGAGCGGTTCCGGCGCCTGCGTGTATGCCGAATTCTCCACTGAATCCGCGGCGCGCGCGATCCATGCGCAGTTGCCGCGGGCAATGAGCGGGCTGGTGGCACGAGGCTTGGAACGTCATCCGCTGCATGCGTTGAGCGAGTAACCGGGTATTGAAAAAGGGGGCACGCCCCCTTTTATATCCCCCAGGTCAGAGGCTGTTGCGATGAGAGTGTTTTCGTAATCGGGTCGTGTTTCGGCTGTTTCGAAAGTTTTTCAACAGCCTGTTAGATTTTTGGGGAGTCGCCAAGTGGTAAGGCACCGGATTTTGATTCCGGCATTCGTAGGTTCGATCCCTACCTCCCCAGCCAGCAATCGATGGGCCCGCCGCTGCTCCGCGGCGGGAGTGGGCGGATAGTTCGCGCGCTGATACAACTAGGTTTCAGACATGGCTTACGATCACCTGATGATTTTTGCCGGCAGCGCCAATCCGCAATTGGCTGCGGCGGTGGCGAAGCGTCTCAATATCCGGCTGGGCAGCGTCAGCGTCGGCCGCTTTTCCGACGGCGAGGTGATGATCGAGTTGATGGAAAACGTGCGCGGCCGGGACTGCTTCGTACTGCAATCTACCTGCATGCCCACCAATGACAACCTGATGGAAGTCTTGATCATGATCGATGCGCTGAAGCGCGCATCGGCGGCCCGCGTCACCGCCGCGCTGCCCTATTTCGGCTACGCGCGCCAGGACCGGCGGCCGCGCTCCGCCCGCGTGGCCATCAGTTCCAAGGTGGTTGCCAACATGCTCGAAGCCGTGGGCGTGGACCGGGTGCTCACCATGGATCTGCACGCCGACCAGATCCAGGGTTTCTTCGATGTGCCGGTGGACAATATCTACGCAGCGCCCATCCTTCTGGGCGATCTGTGGCGGCACGGCTACGAGGACCTGCTGGTGGTCTCGCCCGACGTCGGCGGCGTGGTGCGAGCGCGTGCGCTGGCGAAGCGCCTGGAATCTGACCTGGCCATCATCGACAAGCGCCGCCCCAAGGCGAACGATGCCGAGGTGATGAACATCATCGGCGACGTCAAGGGCCGCACCTGCGTCATCATGGATGACATGGTCGACACCGCAGGCACCCTGGCCAAGGCGGCGCAGGCGCTCAAAAACGAGGGCGCGATCAAGGTGCTCGCCTATTGCACCCACCCGGTGCTGTCGGGCGGGGCGGTGGAGCGCATCGCCAATTCGGCGCTGGACGAGGTGGTCGTCACCGACTCCATCCCGCTGCGCGAAGACGCGAGGAAGTGCAGCAAGATACGCGTGCTCTCGGTGGTCGACTTGCTGGCGGAAACGATATTGCGCATCAGCAACGAGGACTCGGTGAGTTCCTTGTTTAGCGAGTGAAGAACAAAGTTCAGCTACGGGTTTCAGTTTTTCAAACGGCGGTACCTGGTCGCGGGGCCGCCATAACCAGGAGTGCAACATGCAAATCGAAGTTAACGCGCAAAAGCGCAGCAAGCAGGGCACCGGAGCGAGCCGCCGCCTGCGCCGTGAAGGCAAAACCCCCGGTATCGTCTACGGGGGCAAACAGCCTGCGGTGGTTATCGAGCTCGATCACAATGCGCTGTTCCACCAGTTGCGCCAGGAGGCATTCCACGCTTCCGTGCTGACGCTCAATGTCGAAGGCGCAAAGGAGCAGGTGCTGCTGCGCGCGGTCAACATGCATCCATTCAGGCTCGAAGTACAGCACATCGACTTCCAGCGCGTTTTGGCGGACGTGAAAATCCAGATGAAAGTGCCGCTGCACTTTACCAATGCCGATCAGTCGCCGGGCGTGAAATTATCGGGCGGTATCGTCAGTCACGTCATGAGCGATCTCGAGATCCGCTGCCTGCCGGCGGACCTGCCAGAGTTCATCGAGGTCGACCTGAAAGATCTGGCGCTGGGCAACACCGTACACGTTAAGGATCTGCAGCTGCCCAAGGGCGTGGAAGCGATCCTGCATGGTGGCGAAAACCCGCCCGTGGCCGTGGTGCAGATACCGCGCGCGATGGTGGCGGACGAGGCTGCCGATGCCGCAGCCGCCGCCGAAGCGGCGCCGGCGGCGTCCGAGGTTCCCACGAGCAAGCAGTCCGCCGAACCGGCCGCTGCCGAAAAGGGCGGGGACAAGGACAAGGGCGACAAGAAGCCAGAGAAATCGGACAAGAAATAGCAGGCCGCTGGTCCGCTTCGACTACAGGCAGAGGCGCTGGCCTCTGCCTGTTTTTTTAGGGCGGCGTCAATATGCCGATCAAACTCATCGTCGGTCTGGGCAATCCGGGCAAAAAATACGAGAGCACGCGCCACAACGCCGGCTTCTGGTTGGTCGGGCAGCTGGCCGAGCAGCATCGGCTGACGCTGAGGAAGGAACCCAGGTTCCACGCCCTGGCGGCCAGGCTGGACACCGCCTCCGGGTCAGTGTGGCTGCTCCTTCCACAGACGTGGATGAACGAATCGGGCATGGCGGTGGCTGCGATGGCGCAGTTCCACAAGATCGCGGCCGACGAAATCCTGGTGGTGCACGACGAGCTCGATCTGCCGCCCGGAGGCGCGAAAATCAAACAAGGCGGCGGCCATGCGGGCCACAACGGTTTGAGGGACATTATCGAGAAACTGGGCACGCCGGATTTCTGGCGCCTGCGCATCGGCATCGGCCATCCGCGCGATGTTGCCGCAAGTGAACAGGAGGTGGCCGATTTCGTGCTTCACCCCCCGCGCCAGGAAGAACAGGCTTTGATCGATGCGCTGATCGACCGCGGTGTCGCGGTGTTCGAGCTGATACTCGCGGACAATATGGCGGCTGCGATGCACAAGCTGCACACCAAACCCAAACCTCAGACTTCGGGCACCCCGGGGCTGAGCAGCGCGAAGTGAGCTATAGGGCCAGCCCCTCCTGCATTTCCCCCAAACCGGTTTAAGGTCCCAAACATGTCTCTCAAATGCGGTATCGTCGGCTTGCCCAATGTCGGCAAATCCACGCTGTTCAACGCGCTCACCAAGGCCGGCATCGCGGCGGAGAACTACCCTTTCTGCACCATCGAGCCCAACGTCGGCATCGTCGAGGTGCCCGATGCGCGGCTGGCGCAACTGGTCGCCATCGCCAAGCCGCAAAAAACCATTCCTGCGGTGGTCGAGTTCGTCGATATCGCCGGCCTGGTTGCCGGCGCATCCAAGGGCGAGGGCCTGGGAAACAAGTTCCTCGCCAATATCCGCGAAACCGACGCCATCGCGCATGTGGTGCGCTGTTTCGTCGACGACAACGTGGTGCACGTCGCCGGCAAAATCGATCCGCTGAACGATATCGAGACCATCAACACCGAACTCGCCCTGGCCGACCTGGCGACGGTGGAAAAGACCATGGCGCGCTACGCCAAAGTCGCGAAGTCGGGCGACAAGGAAGCGCAGCGCATCATGGCGGTGCTGGAAAAGGTGCTGCCGGTGCTGAATCAGGCGAAGCCTGCGCGCAGTCTGGCGCTTGCGCGCGAGGAGCAACTGTTGCTGCAGCCGCTGTGCCTGATGACGGCCAAACCGGCGATGTATGTCGCCAACGTCGACGAAAACGGCTTCAGCGGCAACCCGCTGCTCGCGCGCGTGGAGGCATACGCCAAGGCGGAGGGTGCGCCGGTGGTCGCGATCTGCGCCGCCATCGAGGCGCAAATGGCCGACCTCGACGACGAGGAAAAGAAGATTTTTCTCGCGGACATGGGCCTGGACGAACCGGGCCTGGACCGGCTGATCCGTGCCGGCTACGCATTGCTCGGCCTGCAGACCTATTTCACCGCCGGCCCCAAGGAGGTGCGCGCCTGGACCGTGCAGATCGGCGCGACCGCGCCGCAGGCGGCCGGCGTCATCCACACCGACTTCGAGCACGGCTTCATCCGCGCCGAGGTGATTTCATACGCCGATTTCGTCGCCTGCAAGGGCGAACAGGGTGCGAAGGAAGCCGGCAAGATACGCCTCGAGGGCAAGGATTACTTGGTGCGTGACGGCGACGTCATGCATTTTCGCTTCAACGTCTGACGTTCCGCGCCGGCCGAGCGGGCCAGTGCGCGCTGTGGCGGGCTAGATGCCGCCGAGACAGAGGTACTTGACCACGAGAAAGTCCTCGATGCCGTACTTCGAGCCCTCGCGTCCGATGCCCGATTCCTTCACGCCGCCGAAGGGTGCGACTTCGGTGGAAATAAGGCCGGTATTGATGCCGACGATGCCGTATTCCAGCGCCTCGGCCACGCGCCAGACGCGGCCGATGTCGCGACCGTAGAAGTAGGCGGCGAGACCGAATTCGGTGTCGTTCGCGAGGCGGATCGCCTCGGCGTCGTCCTTGAAGCGGAACAGCGGCGCCACCGGGCCGAAGGTTTCCTCGCGCGTCACCTGCATGCTCGGGGTGACGCCGGTGAGCACGGTGGGCTCGAAGAACAGGCCGCCAAGGGCATGGCGCTTGCCGCCGGTGAGAACCTTCGCCCCTTTGGCCAGCGCGTCGGCAATGTGTTCCTCCACTTTGGCCACCGCGTCCGCGTTGATCAGCGGGCCGGTGGTGACGCCGGACTCCCTGCCGTCGCCTACCTTGAGCGCTTTGACCTTTTCCGCCAGCTTGGCGGCGAAGGCGTCATATACCTTGTCCTGCACCAGGATGCGGTTGGCGCAGACGCAGGTCTGGCCGTTGTTGCGGTACTTCGAGATGATCGCGCCTTCCGCCGCGGCGTCGAGGTCGGCGTCTTCGAACACGATGAACGGCGCGTTGCCGCCCAGTTCCATCGAGGTCTTTTTCACCGTGCTGGCGCATTGCGCCATCAGTTTCTTGCCGATTTCGGTGGAGCCGGTGAACGTGAGTTTGCGCACCAGGGGATTGGTGCTCATCTCGCCGCCGATGGCGCCGGCCGAGCCGGTCACCACGGAAAGTACGCCCCTGGGCACGCCGGCGCGTTCGGCGAGTTCGGCCATGGCGAGCGCCGAATAGGGCGTGGCGCTGGCCGGCTTGACCACCATGGTGCAGCCTGCGGCGAGCGCCGGCCCGGCCTTGCGCGTGATCATGGCCGCGGGAAAGTTCCACGGTGTGATTGCGACGCAAACGCCGATCGGCTCTTTCAGCACCACGATGCGTTTGTCCGCCTGGTGCTGCGGAATGGTGTCGCCGTAGATGCGTTTGCCTTCCTCGGCGAACCACTCGATGAAGGAGGCGGCATAGGCGATTTCGCCGCGCGACTCCGCCAGCGGCTTGCCCTGTTCCGCGGTCATCAGCCGCGCCAGATCCTCCTGGTTGGCCATCATCAATTCGAACCAGCGGCGCAGGACGATCGAGCGTTCCTTGGCGGTGTTGGCGCGCCAGGCGGGGAAAGCCGCGTTGGCCGCGGCAATCGCGCGGCGCGTCTCGGCCGCGCCCATCCTGGGCACGGTGCCGAGCTGCGCGCCGTCTGCCGGATTGTTCACTGCAATGGTCGACTTATCGTCGGCGTCCAGCCATGCGCCGTCGATATAGCACTGCTGGCGGAACAGTTTCGCGTCTTTCAGTTCAAGTTGGGTCATGCGCGCGTCTTTCGGGGCATTCATCGAATTCTCCGTGTGATAGAACAGCACTCGCCCGATTGGGCGATGCACCGATTAATTCTAGCGCAAAAAAAACGGCACGAAGCGCGCCGGGTCCGTCGCGGTACACGCGATCAGTAGGTACCCGGGTAGGAACCGCCGTCGATGAGAAAGTTCTGCCCGGTGACATAACCGGCCTGCGCGCTGCACAGGTAGGCGCAGGCGTCGCCGAACTCGGCCGGATCGCCGAAACGGCCGGCGGGGCACTGGGCCATGCGCTCCTTGCGTATTACTTCGACGTCAACGCCGCGGGTTTTGGCCTGGGCGGTCAGGGTGGTGCGGATGCGGTCGGTATCGAACGAGCCCGGCAGCAGGTTGTTGATGGTGACATTGTGCGCCACGGTCTTGCGCGCGATGCCGGCGACGAAGCCGGTCAGTCCGGAGCGCGCGCCATTGGAGAGGCCGAGGATTTCAATCGGCGCTTTCACCGAGCTCGAGGTGATGTTGACGATACGGCCGAACTTGCGTGCGATCATGCCGTCCACGGTGGCCTTGATCAGCTCGATCGGTGTGAGCATGTTGGCGTCCAGCGCCGCGATCCAGGTGTCGCGGGTCCAGTTGCGGAAATCCCCGGGCGGCGGGCCGCCGGCGTTGTTGACGAGGATATCCGGATTGGGGCAGGCGGCGAGCACCATGGCGCGGCCGGCCTCCGTCGTGATGTCGCCTGCGACCGTGACTACTTTCACCCCCGTGGCGGCGCGGATTTCGTCGGCGGTTTTCTCCAGCGTCTCTTTGCCGCGCGCGGTGATGACGAGGTTCACGCCCTCGCGCGCGAGTGACAGGGCGCAGCCTCGTCCGAGGCCCTTGCTCGATGCGCATACGATTGCCGTCTTGCCCTTGATGCCGAAATCCATGTTTATCTCCTCAGGTCTTTGGCCTTATAGTAATCAGCATAACATCGCCCGGCGCAGCGATCCGCAGGGTGGCGCGCTTTTTCCGGACGCGGGCGCGGCTTCGATTTGCCGAATTTGTCAGCAGGCAACGGCACGAGCAAGGAATTGTCGTTTATCAAGGGCCGCGTGCGCGGGCGCAATGCTAAAATTATAAACTTCCAGGAGTAATCGAGGCGGCAATCATGGCGGGACATTCCAAGTGGGCCAATATCAAGCACAAAAAAGCGGTCACGGACGCCAAAAGGGGCAAGATCTTCACCCGCCTGATCCGGGAGATCACCGTGGCGGCGCGCATGGGGGGCGCCGATCCCAACATGAATCCGCGCCTGCGCCTGGCGATTGAAAAGGCGCGCGACGTGAACATGTCCAAGGACAACATCGAAAACGCGACCAAACGCGGCGCCGGCGCGCTCGAGGGCGCCAACTACGAAGAAGTGCGCTATGAAGGCTACGGCATCGCCGGCGCGGCGGTGATGGTCGATTGTCTCACCGACAACCGCACCCGCACCGTCGCCGACGTGCGCCACGCCTTCGTCAAGCACGGCGGCAACCTCGGCACCGACGGCTCGGTGGCGTTCATGTTCAAGCACTGCGGCCAGTTCATTTTCGCGCCGGGCACGAGCGAGGACAGGGTCATGGAGGCGGCGCTGGAGGCGGGTGCCGAGGACGTGCTCAGCAACGAAGACGGCTCGGTCGAAGTGATTTGCGCTTTCGGCGATTTTTCCGCAGTGAAGCAAGGCCTGGAGAAGGCAGGCCTTAAACCCGAGCTGGCCGAGATCACGATGAAACCGCTCAGCGAAACCGTGATCGGCGGCGACGACGCGCTGCGCATGCAAAAGCTGCTCGACGCGCTGGAGGCGCTCGACGACGTGCAGGACGTCTATACCACGGCGATGATCGACGAGTAGGCTGGTCACACAAGGCTATAATCAGCCGATGGCCGAACACACTATAACGATACTCGGCATCGATCCCGGCCTGCGTATCACCGGATTCGGAATAGTCCGCAAGAACGGCAGCAAACTCACCTACGTCACCAGCGGCTGCATCAAGGCGCCGGAGGCCGATTTGCCCGGGAGGCTCAAGACCATACTGGAGGGCTTGCGCGAAGTGATCCGGCAGCATCAGCCGCAGCAGGTCGCGGTGGAAAAGGTATTCGTCAACGTCAATCCGCAGTCCACGCTGCTCCTCGGCCAGGCGCGCGGAACGGCCATCTGCGCCGCGGTGCTGGAGAGCCTGCCGGTGGCCGAATATACTGCGCTGCAGGTTAAACAGGCGGTGGTGGGAAACGGGCACGCGAAAAAAGGCCAGGTGCAGGAGATGGTGCGGCGCCTGCTCGGCCTGGCGGGAAATCCGGGCGCCGATGCGGCCGACGCGCTCGCCTGCGCCATCTGTCACGCGCACGGCGGGCAGGGTCTGGGGTTAATTTCGACGGCGGGCTACCGTGTGAAGAGGGGGCGGCTCGTATGATAGGACGCGTCAGCGGAGTCTTGGTCGAGAAGAACCCGCCGCAGATCATGGTGGACGTGCAGGGCGTGGGCTACGAGATCGACGTGCCCATGAGCACCTTCTACAACCTGCCCAACGTGGGCGAGCGGGTGGCCCTGTTTACGCATTTGATCGTGCGCGAAGACGCGCATCTGCTCTACGGCTTCGCCAGCGAGTCCGAACGCAAGGCGTTTCGCCAGCTATTGAAAATCAGCGGCGTCGGCGCGCGCACCGCGCTGTCCCTGCTCTCGGGCATGAGCGTTGCAGATCTGGTGCACGCGGTGGCGATACAGGACGCCGGTCGGCTCACCAAGGTTCCCGGCATCGGCAAAAAGACGGCCGAGCGCCTGCTGCTCGAGCTGAAGGACAAGCTCGGCGCCGACCTCACGGCCGGTGCGGCCGTCAACCGCACCGCGCCCGCTTCCGGCGACGTGCTCAATGCGCTGCTCTCGCTCGGGTACAACGAGAAAGAGGCGCGCTATGCGCTCAAGCAATTGCCCGAGGGCCTGAGCGTGTCGGACGGGATTCGCCAGGCGCTGAAGTCGCTGGCCAGGGGTTGACCGTGACCCGGAAGTACCACCGCTTTGTCCGCATCTTCTACCAGATAAGGGCCACCGCATTCGCCGCGCTGTTTGTCGCCATCGGCATTCAGATGCGCGGCCGGGGCTATGGCGAAATCGCCTGGGCGCTGCTCGCGCTGCAGTTCCTCGTCTATCCGCATCTGCTGTTCTGGCGCGCGCGCGCTGCCGCGGATTCGCTCAAAGCCGAGCATGCCAATTTGCTGCTCGATTGCCTGCTGCTCGGAATCTGGATGTCCGCGCTCCAGTTTCCCACCTGGATCGCGGCTCCCGTGTTCCTGGGGACCGCGCTCAACAACGCGATCAACCGCGGCTGGCGCGGAGCCCTGGGCGCGCTGCTCGCGTTCTCTTTCGGTGCGCTGGCGTGGGGACTCGTCGCCGGATTCAAGGTCTCGCCGCAGACCGATCCCGTGGCCGCCGCGCTGTGCCTTGTAGGCTTGTTCGCCTACGTGATCGGTCTTGGCAACATCGCGTTCACGCAGAGCCGCAAATTGCGCGACACGCGCGAGGCTCTGCGCCAGAGCGAGGGGCACTACCGCATCATCACCGAGAATGCCGGAGACCTGATCGCCATGCTGGACGCCGAAGGGCGCTGGCTGTACGCGAGCCCCTCGTACCGGCGCCTGCTCCCCGAGGCAGGGCTGGAAATCGGTGCCGATGCCCTTGCTCACTTGAATGCGGAGGACCGGGACGCAACCCGCGCGCTGCTGGAAAAGGCGGTCCAGTCGGGGGAGCCGCAGAAGTTTATCTATGGTCTGACTGCCGCTGACGGCCTGGCACATGAGTTCCAGGCTACCGCCAAATCTTTTTCGCACGCGGGTGCCGCGCGCATCGTGCTCGTCTCGACCGATATCACCGAGCTGCGCCAGCGGGACAAGAAGCTCGCGGTCCAGGCGAACGTATTCGAGAACATGGCCGAGGCCATGATGATTGTCGCCGCCGACGGAACCATAGTATCGGTCAATCGGGCATTCACGGTGCTCACGGGCTACGGCGAGGAGGAGGTGTGCGGAAAACCCGAAAGCGAGTTTCGCACCGCCCTTCAACCCCCCGAATTTTACGACGATATTCGCGACGCATTGAAGCGTCAGGGGTACTGGACCGGCACCTCCTGGTGCCGCCGCAAGGACGGCAGTATCTACCGCGAGTGGAGGAGCATTTCGGCGATCCGGGATGCGGCCGGCCGCACGACGCATTTCGTCGGTTTTTTTGCCGATGTGTCTCAGCCCACGCATTCGGATCGCCCGCTCGTGCGCTGAAAAAATGATCGCGAAACCTATCATCGCAGAAACGGGGCCGTGTCCACGGGTAAAATAGCGCATGGCCATTGAAATCGACCGCCTGATCGCCGCCGATCCCGCCTCGCCGCAGGAAGAGGCGCTCGAGCGCGCGCTGCGGCCCAAGGCTTTGTCCGAGTACATCGGCCAGGAGAAGATCCGCAGCCAGTTCGCGATATTCATCGAAGCGGCGCGTCAGCGCAAAGAGTCGCTCGATCACGTGCTGCTGTTCGGTCCGCCGGGTCTGGGAAAAACGACCCTGGCGCACATCATCGCGCGCGAGATGGGGGTCAACCTGCGCCATACCTCGGGCCCGGTGCTGGAGCGCCCAGGCGATCTCGCCGCACTGCTCACCAACCTCGAACCGAACGACGTGCTGTTCATCGACGAGATCCACCGCCTGTCGCCGGTGGTGGAGGAAATCCTGTATCCGGCGCTGGAGGACTTCCAGCTCGACATCATGATCGGCGAGGGCCCGGCGGCGCGCTCGGTCAAGCTCGATCTGCCGCCGTTCACTCTGGTCGGTGCCACCACCCGCGCCGGCATGCTCACCAACCCCTTGCGCGACCGCTTCGGCATTGTCGCGCGGCTGGAGTTCTATACCGCGCTGGAACTGCAGCAGATCGTGAGCCGCTCCGCCGGGCTGCTCAAGATCGAGGTCGCCGCCGACGGTTCGCTCGAAATCGCGCGGCGCTCGCGCGGCACGCCGCGCATCGCCAACCGGCTGCTGCGGCGGGTACGCGATTATGCCGAGGTCAGGACGCGGAGCGGCGTGAGCCGCGAGGTAGCGGACGCGGCGCTGCAGATGCTCGACGTGGACGCGCTCGGCCTGGACCTGATGGACCGCAAGCTGTTGCTGGCCGTGATCGAGAAGTTCGCCGGCGGCCCGGTGGGCGTGGACAATCTTTCCCACGCGATCGGCGAAGAGCGCGAAACCATCGAGGACGTGATCGAACCTTTTCTGATCATGCAGGGGTATTTGCAGCGCACGCCGCGCGGGCGCGTCGCCACGGTATCGGCTTATCGCCATTTTGGCCTGGCGCTGCCGCAAGCGAGCGCGAGCGGCGAGCTGTGGAACGGACCGGGCGAATCCTGAGGCGAGTTGACCAAAGATCCGCTGCAAAATGAATTTTGCAACGGCAAATATAGGGGAGCATGAGGGGAGGTATCCCCTCATATTGTAATGAACTCGAAACGCTTTTCCTGGCCGGTGCGCGTCTATTACGAGGATACCGACACCGGCGGTGTAGTCTATTATGCCAACTACCTGAAGTTTTTTGAGCGCGCGCGCACCGAATGGCTGCGCAGTTCCGGCCTGAATCAGGATAAACTGGCGCAGGAACAGGGGCTGATTTTCGTGGTGCGGCGGGCGCTGCTCGATTTTCTAGGCCCGGCGCGGCTCGATGACCTGCTCGAAGTCACGGTTGAACCGCTGAAACTCGCGCGTGTCTATGTGGATCTGGTTCAGGAAGTGCGCTGCGGCGCGCAGGTTCTGGCGCGCGCCGAGGTTCGGGTGGCCTGCCTCAGCCGGCGCGATTTCAAGCCGGCCGCAATACCGCAATGTTTGAGGGATATCCCCTGATTCCGGGACGCTTAACAAAGGGCGGGTGCCCTCTTTCTTCAGTTAGCTACGCGAGCCGATGACAAAATGAATGTAACCCAAGATCTGTCGATACTTTCCCTGGTGACCAACGCGAGCGTACCGGTGCAACTGGTGATGGCGCTGCTGTTGCTGGTCTCGTTCATGAGCTGGCTGTTCATTTTTCGCAAGCTGTTCGCGATCCGCCAGGCGCGGACGCAGACGGAGAAGTTCGAGCGCGACTTCTGGAGCGGCAGCGACCTGAATGGCTTGTACCAGAGCGCGGTCAACGACCGTCATCGCGCCGGTTCGCTCGAGCGCATTTTCGAAGCGGGCTTCCGTGAATTCGCCAAGCTGCGGGCGCAGCGCGGCGCCGACCCGAGCATCCCGGTGGAGGGCGCGCGCCGCGCCATGCGCGCCACCTATCAGCGCGAGATGGACAACCTGGAGCGGCACCTGTCTTTTCTCGCCTCGGTCGGTTCGGTCAGCCCCTACGTCGGGTTGTTCGGCACGGTATGGGGCATCATGAATTCGTTTCGCGCCCTGGCCAACGTCAGCCAGGCGACCCTCGCACACGTTGCGCCGGGTATCGCCGAGGCGCTGGTTTCCACCGCCATCGGCTTGTTCGCCGCGATTCCGGCGGTAGTCGCCTACAACCGCTACACCCACGATATCGACCGCCTCGCCATCCGCTTCGAGAGTTTCATCGAGGAGTTTTCCAACATCCTGCAGCGCCAGTCCGGCGCGGGCAAATAGGGACGCGAGCGATGCCGCGCGCGCGCCGTGCCATGAGCGAAATCAACGTCGTACCCTATATCGACGTGATGCTGGTGCTGCTGGTGATATTCATGATCACCGCGCCGCTGGTGAACCCGGGCGTGGTCGACCTGCCCTCGATGGGCAAGTCCGCGCATCCGCCGGAGTTTCCGCTGGAGGTGGTGATCAAGGCCGACGCATCGCTGCTGTTGCGCGAGCAGAGCAAAACCGGCTCGAGCGAACACGCGGTGTCAACCGCCGAACTGGTCGCCGCGTTACAGCAAAAGCAAAAAACCCATCCGGACCAGGCAGTGGTCATCGCAGCGGACAAGAGCGTGCGCTACGAAGAGGTGCTCAAGGTAATGGACGAGCTGCAGAAACAGAATGTGCGCAAAGTCGGCCTGCTGGTGAAACCCGCGACACAATGAGCGCAGCAGCAGGTACGTTCGCGTACGAGGAACCGGGCAAGATCCCATCCGCCGTTCTGGCGGTTCTGGTGCACCTGCTGTTGGCGGTGTTTCTGTTCTTCGGCGTGCACTGGCAGAGCAGCGAGCCGGAGGCGGTGACCGTCGATTTGTGGAGCAGCCTGCCCGCGAGGGTACCGGCGAAGGTCGAGCCCGCGCCGGAGATCAAGCCCGCGCCGGTCCCCGAACCCAAACCCGAGCCGAAACCCGAGCCCAAAGTCGAAATCAAGCCGGAACCCAAAGCGGCCGAGAAGGTGGTCGAGCCGAAAAAGCCCGACATCGCGCTGGAGAAAAAGAAAGAAATCAAAAAGGCGCCGCCGAAGAAGCCGCCACCCAAGCTCAACCTCGACCTCCGCAAGGATATAAACGCGCAGCTCAAGCGCGAGACGGCGGCGGCGAGCCAACGACTGGAGAAGGATAGACTCGCCGATCTGGCGCAGCAGGAGGCCGCTGCGGTAGCAGCCGCGACCGCCGACGCGGCATACGTCGCCAAGCTCAAAGGCAAGATCAAGAGCAACATCGTGCTGCCGCCGGATATCCCGGGCAACCCGGAGGCGATTTTCGATGTGGTGCAGCTTCCCACCGGCGAAGTCATGTCGGTCAAGCTGCGCAAGTCCAGCGGTTTCCAGGCTTACGATGCGGCGGTGGAGCGGGCCATCTACAAGTCCTCCCCCCTGCCCAAACCGGACCCGCCGGGGCAGTTAAAGCGCAATCTGGAAATCCACTTCAGGCCACTGGAGTGAATCCGGCCACTGACACTACGGGTATAATCTCTTGAACTTTTTCTCAGGGTCGCGCATGCGCATTGTTTACCGTTCAGCCTTGCTGCTGCTCGCGCTAGTTTGGTCCACGGCGCAGGCGCAGCTGTCCATCGAAATCACCGGCGGCGGCGCCAACCAGATCCCGATCGGCGTACTGCATTTCGCCGGCGAGCAGGTGTTGTCGCAAAACATCAGCGATATCGTGGAAGCCGATTTGCAAAGGAGCGGGCGCTTTCGCACGCTGTTCACCGCCAACGTCGATCCGCTGCCGACCGAGATGGCACAGGTCAATTTCGACGACTGGAAGAGCCGCAGTGCCGACGCCCTGGTCATCGGCAGCGTGGTGCGCCTGGCCGACGGCCGCTTCGAGGCGCGTTTCCGCCTGCTCGACGTGCCCAAGCAAGCCCAGCTCGCCGGCGTCGCTTTCACCCTGACGGCACAGCAGGTGCGAGCGACCGCACATCGTATCGCCGATATTATCTATGAGAAGCTGACCGGCGACCGCGGCGTGTTTTCCACGCGTATCGCTTACGTGGTGAAGCGGGGGCACCGCTACGAGTTGCAAATCGCCGACGCCGATGGCTTTGGCGCGCAGACCGCGCTGGCCTCGCGCGAGCCGATCATTTCCCCGGCCTGGTCGCCCGACGGCACGCGCCTCGCCTACGTCTCGTTCGAGAACAAGAAGCCGGTGGTGTACGTGCATTCGCTGGTATCCGGGCAGCGCCACGTGGTGGCGAATTTCAAGGGCTCCAACAGCGCGCCCGCCTGGTCCGTCGACGGCAAGCAGCTGGCGGTGGTACTGTCCAAGGAAGGCGGCTCGCAGATCTACCTCATCGGCACCGACGGCAGCAGCCCGCGCCGCATCACCGAATCCGGCTCGATCAACACGGAACCTTTTTTTGCACCCGATGGTCAAACCATCTATTTCACGTCGGACCGCGGCGGCAGTCCGCAGATTTACCGGATGAACCTGAGCGGGGGGGATGCTACGCGGGTGACATTCGACGGCAACTATAATGTGTCGCCGCGCATCTCGAGTGACGGTAAGACAATGGCCTATATTGCGCGCGAGGGTGGACGCTTTGAGCTGAAAGTGCTCGATCTGGCGAGCGGACAGGCACAGGCGATTACCGGCGGAGAGCACGACGAATCGCCCAGTTTTGCGCCCAACGGCAAAATGATTCTGTACGCCACGCAGAGCGGCGGCCGCGGCTCGCTGGCAGCGGTTTCGGTCGACGGCAGGGTCAAGCAGCGTCTGTCGATACAGGCGGCCGATGTGCGTGAGCCCGCATGGGGCCCGTTTATCAACAACTAAGGACAACTAAGAGGCCGTTTCGGAATCATCGAAACGAGCCGACTAGGGGCGTGTCAGGGGATATCCCCTCATCTTGTAATGACGTTTGAATAACCGGAAGGAGACAGGAATGAAGAAGTTGCTAGCTATCGTAGCGGTGGCCCTGCTCGCGGGTTGCGCCAGCACCCCCCCAGTGGAGTCGAAGGCCGGAGTCGAGGACCGTACGCCGACCGCGAACGCCCAGCAGGGTTCCGCGGTCACACCGGTCGCGCCCACAGCTGCGCAACAGGCGAATCCGCTCAAGGACCCGAATAACATCCTGTCAAAGCGCAGCGTTTTCTATGACTTTGACAAATACGACATCAAGGACCAGTACCGGCCGATGCTGCAGGCGCATGCGCATTACCTTTCGCAGAACCCCAGCGCGAAGATGCTGATCCAGGGCAACACCGACGAGCGCGGCAGCCGCGAATACAACATCGCGCTGGGACAGAGGCGCGCCGACGGCGTAAAGAAAATGCTGGAACTGATGGGCGCAAAGGACAGCCAGATCGAAGCGGTGAGCCTGGGCGAGGAAAAGCCGCGCTGCACCGATAAGACCGAGGCGTGCTACAGCCAGAACCGGCGCAGCGACATGCTCTACAACGGCGAGTATTGATCGATGAAGCTGCGCGCCGTCTTGCTGCTGGGTCTTTGTTTCGCTGCCGGTGCGGCGCACGCCGGCATTTTCGACGACGAGGAGGCGCGGCAGGCGGTCGCCAAGCTGCGGGATCAGGTCGAAGCGAACCAGAAGGCGGCGGAAGATCGGCTGACCCGGATCGAAACGCTGGCGCAGGACCGCTCGCTCGATCAGGCCAAGCAACTCGACGATCTGAAGCAGGATCTGGCGCGCCTGCGCGGCCAGATCGAGGTGCAGGATCACCAGATCGAAACGCTGGACCGGCGGCAGAAAGACCTGTACACCGACCTCGACACGCGCCTGCGCAAGCTCGAAACGGCCGCCCAGCCGCAGCAGACGCCGGTTGCCAGCACGTCCGATCCGGTCCTTGAGGGCAAGGCCTACGAGGCGGCGTTGAATCAGTTCAAGCAGGGCAACTACCAGGCGTCCGTGGCCGGATTCCAGAGTTTCATCGCCACCTATCCCGGCAGCCAGCAGGTATCGAGCGCCCAGTACTGGATCGGCAATGCGTACTATGCGCTGCGCGATTACAAATTGGCGATTGCCGCGCAGCAAAAAGTGCTCACGACCTGGCCCGACAGCGCGAAGGCGCCCGATGCCCTGCTCAACATCGCCAGCTGCCAGGCCGAGATGGGCGCAACGCGGACGGCGCGCGAAACCCTGCATACGCTGCTGAAGAAATATCCGGGCACGTCGGCGGCGGAACAGGCCAAGCAGCGCCTCGCCGGCAAACGTTAGCCGGGAATTCTGGACGCCCGTTTCGGCAATCCTGAAACGGGCCCTTGGTCTCGATCCATGCGCAAAGCCGTCGTTCTTCTCTCCGGCGGGCTCGATTCGGCCACCGTGCTCGCTCTCGCCGTTCGCCAGGGCTACGCCTGCTACACGCTGTCGGTCGATTACGGCCAGCGCCACCGGGTCGAGCTCGACGCCGCCCTGCGCGTGGCGCGTGCACTGGGCGCGGTGGAGCACAAAACGGTCAGGATCGACCTCACTGCCTTCGGCGGCTCTGCGCTGACTGACGACAATATCGCGGTGCCGACCCGAGGTGTGCAGAAAGACGGCATTCCGGTCACCTACGTGCCGGCGCGCAATACCATCATGCTCTCCCTCGGACTCGCCTGGGCCGAGGTACTCGCGGCCGGGGATTTGTTCTTCGGTGCCAACGCGGTCGATTATTCCGGCTATCCCGACTGCCGGCCAGAATACATGCTCGCCTTCGAGCGCATGGCCAATCTCGCCACCAAGGCCGCGGTCGAAGGCCGCAGCCTCACTCTGCACACACCCATCATCGCCATGAGTAAGGCGCAGATCATCGAACAAGGCGTGAAGCTGGGCGTGGACTACGGCCTCACCGTATCCTGCTACCAGGCCGATGCGCAAGGCCGCGCCTGCGGCGTGTGCGATTCATGCCGTCTGCGCCGCGCGGGTTTCGACGCCGCCGGCGTGGTCGATCCGACGCGCTATTGCACGGCGCCTGCGTGAGTTGCCTGTCTCCGCGCTAGCGGCGAGGTCGCTGACCAGGGGCGGATAGGGCGGCGTTATTCGACAAGCAAAAAGTTTTTGCTTGCGCAGATCGGCGCCCGGACTAGAATCCCCGGATTCCAAAAAAAGAAAGGGTAGGAGGCCCATGAACGACGTCGATCCGACGGCAATTGCGACCACCGTGGCTTGGGGCGGCTTCGCCCTGGCTTTCATTTTCGGCGCGGTGGCGAACAAGACCAACTTCTGCACCATGGGTGCGGTGTCCGACATGGTCAATATTGGCGATTGGGGGCGCATGCGCATGTGGCTGCTTGCCATCGCCGTCGCCATCCTCGGCTCGAACGGATTGCAGCTCGCCGGCGTCGTCGATCTGTCCAAGTCGATTTACATGGGCCCGAATTTTCCCTGGCTGTCCTACCTGGTTGGCGGCTTGACCTTCGGCATCGGCATGACGCTGGGCTCGGGTTGCGCCAGCAAGACGCTGATCCGCATCGGCGGCGGCAGTCTGAAGTCGTTGGTGGTGTTCGTGTTCCTCGGCATCTCGGCCTACGTCACGCTGAAGGGCCTGTTCGGGGTATTCCGCGTGGACGTGCTCGATCCGGTGGCGATCCACCTGTCGACCGGGCAGGACCTGCCTTCGCTGCTGGCCAAGGCCTTCGGCGCAGACCGGAAGACCATGCTCATGCTCGCGAGCGCGGTCGTCGCGGGCCTGCTGCTGCTGTTCGTATTCAAGGACCGCGACTTCCGCCACAACTTCGATGGCATCCTCGGCGGCGTGATCGTGGGACTGGTGGTGATCGGCGGCTGGTATGTGAGCGGCAAGCTGGGTTATCTGGCCGAAGATCCGAACACTTTGCAGGAGGCCTTCATCGCCACCAATAGCGGACGCCTGGAATCGCTCTCCTTCGTCGCGCCGCAGGCTTATACGCTGGAACTGCTCATGTTCTGGACCGACACCAGCAGAATCGTCACCTTCGGCATTGCCTCGGCCATCGGCGTCGTTGTCGGCTCGGCCGCGTATGCGCTCGCGAGCGGGAATTTCCACTGGGAAAGCTTCCGCGATCCCAAGGACACTGCCAATCACATGATAGGCGGCGTGCTCATGGGCTTTGGCGGCGTGACCGCCATGGGCTGCACCGTGGGGCAGGGCATCACCGGTTTTTCCACGCTGGCGCTGGGCTCCATGCTGGTGTTCTTATCGATCGTCACCGGCTCGGCCCTGACCATGAAATGGCAGTACGCGCGCATGCTGCGGGAAGCATGAGGTTTTTTCGTCGGGCTGAGCGTTTTATACCGAAATAGAGGCGAATTCAGCGGCGGCAAACCCGGATTTCATTGACACAAGCACCCCCGGCAAATTAAAATCGCGCCTCTTTTCGGGTCGTTAGCTCAGCCGGTAGAGCAGCGGACTTTTAATCCGTTGGTCGCCAGTTCGAATCTGGCACGGCCTACCAAATTAGAAGATGCAAATCAGGCGCTTACCTAGGTAAGTGCGTGTTGGTGCGGTGCGGCAAACGTGCGTTTTTGACAGTGTCTTGACACTTCTTGACACTGTCGGCGAAAAACGAGTCCGGCCGGGTGCGCGCGCGTGCGCATTTCCCGCCCTCGGAATCGCGATCACGTTTGCCGCGGCCGCAAAATATAAACGGGTTTTTCTGTACTCAGCACCAGACTTTTTTGGAGCTGAACCATGACCCGTTTATCGTCACCGAGGCCGCCATCGGCCTGTCCCGCCCCGCATCTGCATCCAGCGCGTTCCGCGCGCAAGGAGGCCTGAGCTATGGCCTCCTTCTACAAACAAGGCGACGCCTGGGGGGCGCGCGTGCGCGCGAACGGGCAAGAGCGCAGCCGGTCCGCGTTCAAGACGAAGCGCGAAGCGGCGGACTGGGCGCATGAGGTCGAAGGCGAACTGCGCGGCGCACAGGGCCAGAAGGGCCTGGGGCCCGCGAGCACTTCGCTCGCGCTCGCGCTCATGGGCTACGCGAAGGACGTCGTCCGCCTGCAAAAAAGCTGCGTTCAGACCGTCACGCGCATCAACAAATACCTGGAACTCGCGGGCCTCGCGACGCTGAAAGCGAGCGAGCTGCAGGGTCCGGGCCACCGGGGCCTGGACGCCGAGGGCATCCCGGTGCGCACGGCGCAGCCGGTGCTGTTCGAGCTCACCGAAGTCCCCCCCGCGAAAAAAACGAACCTGTGCCGCACGTTCGCCGCGCATCGCAGCGCGCGCCTTGCCAAGCGCGTGCATTCGATGCAGGTGCGCGCGCGGCTTGCGCGCATGCCGGTCTCGCGCATCGCCGCGCACGATCTCCACAGCCTCGTCGTCGCGATGACCGCGGACGGCTATAAGGGCGCCACCATCCGCCTCGAGCTTGCTTTGTTGAGCGCGTTCTTCGAGCACGCGCGCAGAATCTGGGCGTGGAAGCCACTCCCCAATCCGGCGCTTGACGTGAAGTGGCCGAAACCGGGCAAGGGACGCTCCCGGGTGCTCAGCTATCAGGAGGAAGAACGGCTTGCCGCTGCCTTGTGCAACCGCAGGAACAAGGCGATAGCCCCGGTCGTGTGGTTCGCCATCGAGACGACGATGCGAAAAGACGAGTTGCTTGTCACCTCCACCTGGTCCGACGTCAACTGGGACATGAGCACCATCACCTTGTACGACGCGAAGAGCGGCGGGCGCGACGTGCCCCTGACGCCTGCCGCGCTCGCATTCCTGCGGGCGCTGCCCCAGGGCGGGCCGGCCCAGCGCATCTTCAGCGTCACCAAGGAAGCGCTGCGAGCCGGCTGGAAGCGCGCGTGCAAGGAGGCCGACATCGTGGGCTTGCGCATCCACGACCTTCGCCATACCGGCGCCACGCGCCACGCGAAGCGGCTCGGCGGGAACATCTTTCTGTTGCAACTCGTCACCGGGCATAAGACATTGTCGCAGCTCGCCCGCTATGTGAACGTCGGCACCGATGACGCAGTGCAAGCGCTGCGGCAGACCGAGCATGCCGCACCGCCGCCCGCGCTCGCGCAGATGGTGCCGGGCGCCACGGGCGCGGCGGCTTCGCAGCCGGCCCCGGCTGACCCGGCGCCGGCGGCCGAAGCGCCCGCCTCGAACGTCGTGGTCGGGCCGTGGGGCAAGAAGGTCGCCTGAGGCGGGGCCGCTTCGGCGCGGGGGCGGCGAAGGCTGCCGCGCGTTGAAAACCGGATACCGCCGCCTCCCGGGCCTACGGTGCCGCGGATGAGCGGGGGCGTGGGGCATCCGCCCAACGCCACCGCTGAAACGGTTCAAACAAAGGCGGGCCTGGGACAGGCCGCGTTTTGCTCAATCGGGTTCGATGTCACCACCCTCGTGCGGTCGGGGAATGAAGCCTGTGAGTTCGAGGTCGAGGGTGCCGTCGTCCCAAATCTGAAAAAGCCCGGGCTCCCCGGAGGACGCTTCCTCTGCCGCATTGTCGAGATCTTCGTCGGTCCAGGCGCGATTGGGGCGGTAGTTTTCGTCCGAGCCCATGCCACACGCCTGCAACGAGAAGATGAAGTCTTCGTCGACTGGGTGCACCGTCAGCAGGGCCGAACCGGCGCACAGGAAAAGGAACAGCACGCACGGCTTGTCTTCATGCCCTGGCAAAAGGTGGTCGAACCCTGATAAAGGGAAATGCACTTCAAGCTCGGGCAACTTCCATTCCAAGTGGGTGCGTGCGCTCAACAAGTCTGCGCTCTGCACCACCGTAGCTTCGAGGCGCGTTATGGCAAGCTCCTCCAATCGCGGCTGGAGAAACGCGGGCAGACGAACAAGCCACAGTCCGGAGTCATGGAACATTTTGGGCACAATCCCGGGAAAGTCTCCGCCGCGATAAGAAAATATGGACGCCTCCGGCAGCGTGGCCGCGGCGTGCAAGCAGCCCATCAAATCGGGTTCCAGGTACAGAGCCTGCTGGAGTGCGCAGCGCACCAATACGCCCGATTGCCGGGCGACGGTGCACGCGCACGCGTAGCCGAGTTCGATGTCTTCCGGATTCCCGCTGTCACCCGCCTGCACCCGCAACTGCAGCGGCGCGTCACAAAACACGCATCGTTCTTGCATAACAAATCTCCTTATAGGGATTGCGAGACGCAGGCTGCGCCTCTTACCCTATAAGAAGTGGTTTTATATGTGCGCCATTGGCGTAGCCCAGGCGGTCGATGGCCGTTCAGCGCACATCGACCCATCCGGCGCCTACCCACGCATATGAAGGCGAGTGCGAGCGGCTTGCGGTTTCCTCGCGAGTTGCTCACGCGCGTCCTCCGCTTCGCGTAGCGCATGCAACGCATTGTTGTAGGCGAGCTCTGCGACACACACATCGAACGGGGTTCCTTCGTCTTGAGCGCTGAAGCAATCCCGGATTGCGGCTTCGCAAACAGCGACCGCTGCTATTTGGGCATCCCACGCGGCTGCGTAACTCGCCGGTGCCGTACCAACCGGGTCGTCAATGGCATCAATTTCTTCGTCGTCGCAGCCGGTGCAGCCTTCGCACTCGTCGCAGCCAACGGGCTCGCCAAACATAGACTCGGCCAGGACGTCGGCCGCCATCGCGGCAAGGCCATCACCGAATGGCTGGGCAACGGAGCCAACGTACTGCTGCTGATACGCAATCTCTCCGCGCAGGGCGGTTAAGATGGCATCGGCCAAGGCGTTTTCGAGCAGTTGCTCGGGGGTGAGCGGTTGATTCTGTGAAACAGGGTTCGTCGGGTTAAGCATGGCGGGTAGCTCCAGTGGCGCAGCGTGATTGCTGCTACAACCTTGTAGAACCCGTTCTTATATTTTCAGGGCGTTTCTGAATTTATATTTTCAGGCAGGTTCCACCGGAAGCTGTTCGATAGGTTGGTAGGGGAATCGAATCGATAGCCAGACCAGGAGCCCTAGTCCCACGATCTCCGCGAGTTCGCGAACGGGTTGTAAGGGATATGTTGGATACAATGGCGACCACACTACCGCTATCTACGCGGTTTTTGCAGGCGAATCACCGGTTAACATTCTGGGCCGACTGTAGCCAGAGCGTAGACCGCCAACAACGGACCGATCAGCGAAGCAGCTAGCGCCAGGTGTTCCGGCGCAAGATGGACATAGCGCTCCACCATTGCCCTTGTACGCCAGGTCTGGGGACACGACCAAGAAGAAGCCATTTTTCAGGCTTGTGTCGTGAGCAGCGCGAGCTTGTCCGCTAGCTCGCGTTGCGCGTCAGGATAGGCGAGGCCCATCGCACGCGGTGTGCGCACGAGGTTCTTTCGCTGCTCTACCGGCCATCCTTCGGTGTCGTCGTCAACGGCAAGCCACCTAATAAGCCCATGCTGCCGCACATAGTGGGCGATCTGGCTATGCCGTGTGCGCGCAGTGGCTTGGTCAGTAGCCCCGACTACGCGCCTTTGCAGTTCAACAGGCAGCCGGCTGCGAGACTCTTCGAAGCCAATGGCGCTCACCCACGATGTGCTCAGGACAATTTTAACCGTAGGGTGCGGAGCAAGGGCCTCAACCACAAGTGGAGCGTATACAAATAGCCCCCCGCCCGGCCGCACGGCTTTCCCGTTGACGAGGTACACGTCGTAGGGATGAAGTACACCGTCGAAATCGAGGAAGAGGGTGGGGGCCACAGCCTATTTCTTGCGCTCTATTGCGTTAGCACGCTTATTTGGATGCGCGCATTATTCAAGCGCCTTATCACATGCAGCCACGCCCCTCGCCAGGTCCGTGATTCCGCGCTGCACGTCCTCACCCGACCAATGCTTTTCTCCCGAAGTTTTCCGTTGTGCAATAAGAGCGCGGCATTTTCGTGTTCAAGGGTTTTTTCGGCATAATGGTCCAAGTTTTGTTTTCGGCGCCCCCTCAATCATAGCTTGAGTTTGTACGCGCATAACGTACCCTCTGTTCTGCTCGCGATCGGCCGAGCGAAATCAAATTTCGCATGGTTGAGCATATACAGTCAAGACGGTGAACCTACACTGCCAGAACATATCGCGGGTACCATCGTGAACAATCCGGACCCAGTACCTCGATCCCCAACGTCACTCCGCGCCGTTACAAGAAATTGAGCCCTGCAATGGCAGGGCTCAATGGTCGTGCAACGATGTGTTGAATGTTTTCCTATAGTCTCATTCCCTCCCATAAAGCCGGAAGATATCTCGCTGGCGCGATGGCGTCATCAGACAGTGCAGCCTGACGGCGGCGAAGCGGCCGTGTATTGCCGATATTTCTTTTGCGGCGACAGTCTCTGCGATGTAGTGCGAAAACGACGCAAATGCACTGAAGAACTGCAAGGCGTCCGACAGACCCGCCTGCTTGGCCGCAGCAGTCCACTCGGCAATGGCACTCGGAAGCGTGGCGACTACTGCGCCGACCGCATCCTCCGCGCCGGCTAGCATCAACACGAGGTGGCGGGCGGCCTGGATTTCCTCGAGCAACGCACGGACTTCGGGAGCGCCCAGTTCCAGTGTCAGCACCTGCAGCTCTTGCGGTGCGAACAGCAACAGGAACCCAAGCGCGACGCCGTGTGCTTGATACATGCCAAACTGATGCTGCATAAGCTGCCCTGTGCGGGCCGCTGCCGTAACATCTCGCGGCACCCGAAGGCGAACTGCCGTGCACGTCGATGTCGGCTTACCAGGACCTGTGGCTAGAGGTGAGTATGGAAGGTGCACCAGTTCGGCAACCTTCGCTGCCACCGGCACGGGAAATCCACCGCTAGGGCCGAGAGCTAAATTCCTTTCGTTCATTTGTCATGTCCTCAAAATGAGGCGAATTGCCTCAAGTCGTATAGCGATCAGGCGCCGGACGTGAATATCGCGAGCGGGAGCGCGATCGGCAGCATCGGATAGTCGAGTACCGTGGGACTAGGCTCGTCGGCCTTTTGGCACGATTCACGCGCGAGCTTCCCAGCGGCCCAAAAGAAAACCCGGGCACGAACGTAGCCGTGCCCGGGGTGAATCAGTGAATGTTTTTGTCCTGGGTTGTTGCCGAGCGCTGCATGAAGCTCTGGCGCAAATCCGCCCTGCGCGACTCGGGTATCGCCAGGTGCACGCGCACCGCACGCAACTGCGCTCGCTCGAGTTCCAAATCAACGTATATCTCGTCGCATGTAAAGGAACACGCCACGTCGTACAGCGCCATCATTACCTGGTCTGACGTCGTGTTGCCCGTCGTGCCCGGGGAAGCGTGCAGAAAGCCGATGTCTGCAGGTGCATCTGCTACATACAGCACCCTGTCCCCATTTCCAGCTGCCAAGACAATGGTGAGGCACTTTTGCTCCCGGCCTTCATCGAGCAACGCCCGCGCTTCTGCCATGCTCGGGTCAAGCACCACGATGTCAAGCTCGTTATCACTCGCTATCGCGATGAGGCGCAAGTCCGCCAAGCCCGGGCGATACGCCAGGATTCGGTGGCGCAGGCATCCCGATTGCCGAGCGGATGCCACAACCGCTTCGGAGGCCTCGATTCGCATCGCATGATGACTGTGAAGCGCCCGTCCACTGGGTGTTACGACGTTCGTCATTTCCAGTCTGCCGATATTTGCGACGCGCATCTCGACGTCTTGCTCTCCGCCGCACAGCACGTAGCGTTCCTGTATTTGCCTTTCCATATCCAATGTCCTTTTGTAGTGCGAATGCCGGCGCGGAATACGCCAGTTCGCCTTACGTATAGGCACCACGGTGAGTGTGTGAAAATGGGGACGTAAATCCTATGGACTGGGGTCA
>VFSW01001182.1_pt1 | contig 39406 bp, 52 predicted proteins | sample 5358111 | NCBI WGS metagenome assembly VFSW01 (sample SAMN11554181, study PRJNA540505) | mine drainage metagenome | isolation source: sediment from site ElyBrook_90M | place: USA: Ely Copper Mine, Vershire, VT | collected 2017
TACATATGAGGCCACTCCAATGCCGAAGTCCACAAGTCCGTTGTTCGTTTTTTTGCCATGTTTTTCACCTTTTTATAACTAACGTTAACTTTTTGACTCCCCTGTATTGTTATTGTCTCTTACTCTGCATCGTCGTACGCATCTTGACCTGTTTGATCCCCCTCCGAACCAAACACGCGCGTATCCCCATCCTCTTCTTCTACTCCATCTTCGGAGTCATCATATTGTACCATTTTCTCACCCAATCGTCATGGTAATTATCGGCTGACTGTAATTACTGCCGATGAAATGTTTGCATATGATACCTGTTCACCTACCTGTAATTGATACTTCGCCCATATTGAACCAGTTATCACTGTTCCTACGGCTACTTGTCCAGATGTTATCGGTATATCAACATACTTAGTAGCGTTCGATAGCAATCCTCCAGTCACATTGACAGCTGCCGGCGGTGACCATGAAAGCTCTGGCACTCCGTGCGAATAGACAGTGTTAGACGGGACGAACCTGACCGTTACTGCAGTCCAATTATAACCGGTCCTTTGACTTATTGCCACTGTAAGGTTGCCTGTTGTGTAATTGTAATAGGCATTTAGGCATCCGTATGGATACGTTGACGCGCATGTCGCACCTATCACTATTGGAGCTGTTTGCTGCCCTGGACCAGTAGTGACCGCACCGACCGCTGGACCCAATCCCAAAAGCGGGAATATTGGGCCTTTGTTGATCGCAATCGAGGCTCCTAACACTAGCACAACTACCAGCACCACTACGATGCTCGAAAAGACCACTCTCGCTGATACTGTATAAAATTTTTCTCTATTTGCTGACATATTTTTCACCAATTAAGCATAAATCATGTTGAGATTCCCGCAAAGTTCAGGAGCAAAACCGCAACCACAGCCGGCACTCCGAATATCGCAATAATCTCTATAATGGCCAATACGAAGCCGCTCATTCTTTGTTTGATTTTCTTTGTCATATGTAATCACGGTATAGGAATCCCGATGAGTTTCAGAAGTATTATTATGAGAACCGCTGGCAGACCAAATAATGCCACTATGATCCACGTAAGCAGATTGAACACTATTCCCAGGCCAAAGATTGCATTAACCAAGACTATGGCGATAAGGCCGAGCACGCTGTTAACTATGAGACCCAGTATGAATCCCCCTCCCCTGATAATAATGTAAAGCACCAGCAGGATCGCAAGTATGATTACGACTCCAGAACCCAAAAATCCAACTATATCTAACAAAACCATATTATCACTTTTAACATTTCCATCCCAAAAGCTGGTACAGCCATGCGACGATTCCTTGAAGGAAGCCATAGCTGCTTGTACAGTAATTTGCGCTTGTAGAACCGCCAGAACCCGATGAGGATGTAGCCGTAGACCCGCCTGTCGTTGTATTCAGCATATTTGAATGTGAGACGAACGCCAAACTATCACCGTTTGATAGCAATGAATTGAAATATGTCTGGCTGCTTATGTATTGGTCGGTCGTGCTCCCATCGGGGCTTGTTATCAGATAGGTCCCTGCACCTTGATACTTTGTTGTTGACGTTGTTGAGACATTTCCTTGACTGCTGACTGTAGTTGTTGCGGCAGCTATGGTTGTCGATATTGACCCTTGCTGAATCGTTGTTGTCGGTATTGTTGTAGCGGCTATTGTGGTGGTCAAATTTGTTCCGGGTATCGTTGTTGTAGCAGTTGATGTGCCATTCAATGGAACAGTACCCGATCCTGTCGACTGCGTAACCGTAGCTGCATCCAGTGTAACTGCTGTCTGTGCAAGTGCGGCACCGGTCAATGTTGCGCCTGTTTGCATAATAATCCCGGTTTTATCTAATATGATTCCCTGGAATACAGAGGTAGTTCCTAGGGTTGTTTGCCCCGCTACCTGCCAGAAGATGTCCTGCGCCTGCGCACCGTTTGTCAGAATAATATGCGCGCCGCTGGCCGTATTCAAAGTCCCAGATACCTGCAGGATGTATACCCCACTACCTGAGAAGGTTATATTTTGTGTTATTGTAACTGCCGTGCCCCAGGTATAAACGCCAGGTGTTAGTGTTTGTCCATTGAGATTTCCGGACGCTAAGTTGAGGGTGGTTGCATTTGAAGTTGATGCCCCGGCTGCGTTATTGTAAGCTGTTTGCATGTCGCTTACCGCCTGGGTCATTATTGCAGGCGTCGGAACGTTATAGTTGGCTGCAAACGCAACTCCGGTCAAATAGGATGATGTTGAATATTCATTATTTGAGGAAATTACTAAGCTGAAACCAGTAAGATAGCTTGCGGCTGCAGGACTGACCCCTATATCACCTACAATCGATGTGGCCCCGGTTGTAGAAATCCCAGATTGGCTTAAGATTGCAAATTCGCCAGACGTCCCCAGGTTCACTGCGGCTGGACCGGCGGCGCTGACCATCTGTGGCATGAAAAGAACCAGGGAGAGTATTAGCCCTAACGAAATTTTGTACAACATTGTCATTTTATATCACATTATCGCTTTCTGTCCCCGACTCCCAAAAGGTTCAGTATTATTAGGATAGCCACTGCCAGCAATCCAAACAACGCAACAAACACAAATACAAGGATATCGTATTTTATGCCCAGCCCAAAAACGGCGTTAACCAAAAATATTACCAGGAATCCGACTAAAGTATTCACTATCAAAGCGTACGCCAAACCTCCAGTCAATGGCAAAATGAACAAAAATATTGCCACAATACCAATTACAACTAAAAGTAATCCTACCCCATGCCCTGCATTTAATTGTGCCATTCAATCACATTTTGCTTAACATTATTTTACTGAATACTGAACTCTGAATTTTGCCCCTTCTACAAGCCATGCCAGCTAGATCGTTTTGAGGAGCGCGATGTTTCCGCGCCCCACTCCTACGATTTTTTCCAACTATGTGGCCTTATTTTGTATCCTCTGTCCTGTCATTTCTGCGGCTTGATCTTACCCTATTCGCACCGCTTTGACTTTGTTTTCCCCTTTGCCTAAACATACCTCTATCCTGAGATTCAAACAATCCAATCGGATTTCCTTCCGGATCTGTTCCAACCGCTGTGCTTCCGTGATCTGGCGTTTCTTTTCTTCCTACAGTTATATGTCCGCCGGATTGCTCCACATGCGCCATTGTCTCCTCCAAATCAGGTGTGCTAATATAATTCACCACAGTCTGCTTTTCACTGCCTTTTTTGTATAATCCACCCGTTACTCCTGGTGAGTGTTTGGTCTCTGTTTTTATGACCCAATACTGCTTGTTCTGCGCCGCAGAATTCTTAAATTTCCAACCGAATACATCGGAATAGAACTTCCTCAATCTTTCAGGATCCTTTGCGGGAATCTCAAAACTTACCATCTCGTATATTTCTTTTGTCATACCATCTCCTCATATAAACGATATTTGTTTATTCAAGTATATAATACTTCGCTTTATTAAATCATACTTTAGTATATTAAATAACTTTTATTAATAAGAAGGTATCCAAACGGCTTGCGATGGGATCATGGATGTCTAAGATATGACGCAACAGCTGTGATAAATGTTTTGATAAACGACGAATTGCCACAGGTTTATTCGCTTGCGAGCAGGACCTCAAATGTATGTTCTAGAAACTAAAGTATTATATATTAATACATACAATAGTTTAATGGGTTAAATGATAACAGTAAGAGGAATGATGGAGATCCTCCAGATGGGGAAAATTGATGGACCAAAGTCCTTCAAGGATTTCACACACATATCTATTAAGAATAAGAGTCTGAGCTCCGCTACTATCGCGAAAAGACTTGATGAACTAATATATGCGGGGGCCATTATAGAAGTGGTAAAGAGGTCCAAAAGCGGCAGGAGAGTAATAGGGTATAAGACAACAGAAAAGGGCGAAAGTATAATTACGCAGGCAAGAGAGCTCCGCAGGGCGCTCGACGTTCCAATTGACAAAATTTAACTCCTTTGATTATGGAATGTGGCTGCTTATTCCGCTTGTTCGGGCGAATGATTAGATTACTTAATTTCTTAACTTAGATTTTAGTTAATTAAAGCAAAAAGTCATAGTTAATATACTCTTCTATACATACATTTCTAAGGTAATATCATGATAATAGCGAAGGGAATGCTGGAAATACTAGAAATGGCCAATAGCCGCGAGCCGAAGACCTTCAACGACTTTACAAAGATATCAATTAGTGGCAGAAAAGTTAGTTCTGCCACGGTCTCAAAAAGACTTAGCGAGCTCACTTCTTTCAGTGCGATAGAGTATATTGTGCACATATCAAAGGCCGGAAGGAGGGTAGTGGCATACAGAACGACTGAAAAGGGTAAAAAGATATTGAATCTGGGAACGACGTTGGAAAAACTGGTTCTCTCCAAAAGATGATGCGGGGAGTAATTTACCTATTGTAATTGCCTTTCCCTGGTATGATGTTCCTTATACCCCCTGTTGGATCCTGAACGTCGCCCGCTCTCCTAGGGATCACATGGATGTGCAGGTGGTCTATTGTCCTGCCGGCTGCCGCGCCGTCATTGACCCCGTAATTGTAGGCGTCCGGTTTCGTGGCTATATCATCGCGCATTAGGGCAGACCTGCAAAATTCCTCCGATTTCTCGTTTAACGGCTTATCAACAAGGTGCTGATATAATTTGCGCAGATCGGTGGACTCGATTATGTCAACAGTTCCGCGCAGGGCAATTCTCAAATCTGCCCATTCGTCCGCATCCAGGCGCAGCAAAGAGGATATATGGTTCTTCGGAATCACTTCGGCGTGGCCTGGCGTGACAGGGAACCTATCAAACTGGCTCCAGAACAGCTTTGTTTCGTATATTATGCCGCTGTGGGATTCGTACAGGCGGCAAAAGATGCAGTCTTCCCTATGTGCCTGTATTGGATGGGTGCTCAGAATATCACGCATTAGAATGGATTCCGGCCTTTCGGAGTGAGCCGGTAGGTCGTTCTACTCACCCCCAATATGCTTTCGCTCGTTTCTTCCGTCACAAAGCCGTCCGCTATGAGCCTCGGCAAAATCCTGGATAGCGTGTTTATCGCCACCTGCTTGTCCAAACCCCGGCTTAAAATACACATCTCTGTCACGATTTCGTGTATGGTGGGCGATCTGTTGCTCTCCGTGTCATATTTCTGGAGCGCCTCCAGTATCATGCTCTTGTTTCGCTGGTCGGATCCCAGGTATGGCCTGGAAATTGTTGCGGTAGCCATATTTCCACTGTGTTTTTTATTGTGTTATAGATGAAGCGTTTCAGATATTTAGACTTTTTCGCCGCGTGCGAATTGCCTGGCACGCCTGATGTGCGTTAATGCAGCCGAAATAATTGAAGGAAAAGAATAATTTGACTAAAGACTCCTATCTGTTAATTCTTTTGAAACTGAACTTTAATGAATCTTTAGTGATAATGATATGAATGTTCAGGTACTTAAGCCTTTGCCTGCCCCCCTCCTACCCCGAAAAGCCTGCATGATTTCTCGAACATCTCCCTGTCGGCAAAGAAAAAGAATCCGTTGTTGAGCTCAAGCCAGCCCAGCGGCAGGTGTCTTTTTGCCGCCTCAAATGTCTCGTTTTCGGTCATGTATGCCTTCCTCAGTTTCAGCTGGTCTGGACTATCATATCTCAATGTCTCCCTCAGTCCTACCCAGTCCCTCATCCTATAGGCACCGTCGTGCTTGCCGGAATACAAGTAACTGATAAGCTCCTCCACATACGGTTGCTGCTCCTTGCTGCAAATGTAATACACCTTCCTCCCTTCATCATCCAAGATCAGTTCGCCGGCAATTCCGCTGCCCGTTCCGCAGTATTTGGCGATGGTGTTTAACGCCTTTGGCACACTCCCGAACTCGTATTCTGCCGCGCCCATGTATGCAAAACTGAAAATTGGGGACACCAGGTCTATGGCCTCTTTTGACAGGCCGCCGGAACCTCCTGCCCCGAAGGTGAAGGGAGTTACAGCCCTCCCGCGTGGGATCTCGAGCCTCTGGATCAACCATGATGATGTTACCGATGCACCGTAAGCGCCATTGCGCGCCTTGTCCATCGGGTTTTCTATGCTCTTGCCAGGTTTTGTCGCTTGTGTCATGGGATTCACATTTAATTTATACAAACATCAATAGTTCCCTCAAGTCGGATATCTCAGCTATGGTGCGCATGCTGTTCCCGTCGTGCCTGAATCCTATCGTGGGGTAATAGTGCGAGGCCTCGGTGTCCCCTCCGTCGCTGACAAAAAGGATGTTTTCGCCCTTCAGCCCGTGCCTTTTGGCTATAGTGTCAATAATTATCTTCTTGTTAAGGTCCCTCAGGTTTTCCCAAGCCTCTCCTGCGCCGTTCGGGTATGCGAACGTGCTGACATATCGCCCCTCGGAGTCAAAGACCACGGTCCTGCCATAGACGTTCATCGGCATGGGGCCGAATGCGATTACGCGCCGCAGGAAGGCCTCCGGATGAATCCTTTCGGCCACCGCCTTTGCATAGATGGTTGGGGAAAAGGTGGCGATGTCAAGCCCTATCCCCCTCCTGTGCAGCTCCAGGACGACTTCTTTGGCGTGCTCCTGCAGCGGGACCTCCCTCGCCGCATCGATGAAGTCTGAGCGGCGCAGCCCCGCAACCCTGGCCTCGGCCTCCATGAAACCCAGCGTCTCGCCCAGGCTGATCCTCCCTCTCATGAAAAGCCCGTATGTCTCAGCTATGCCGTGCCTTCTCTTTATCATGCCCCAAGAGGCCTTCTCGCTTATCAGCACCCCGTCCAGGTCGAAGACCACCCTCTTGACGCCGCCGTCATCCTTCCTCGCGGAAATATCCATTTTCCTGTCAGCAAAACTAAGCATCATTATCACAGTATGGAGAATCTCATCCCTCCCTGCGCCGCAGGAAGGCCTCAAGCTCGCCCACGCTGGCGAACTTCAGCGGGGGCATGTTGTCTATTACCTCTATGTGGGGAAGCGAGCACGAGGTGCTTTCCGGGTCCATTGTGTTCCAGATGACCTTGTATCCTCTCCTTTCAAGCTCGCCCATTGCATCCGTAAGCCTCTTTAGCTCTCCGAACACCCCCTTGCTGGGTATTATGATGCGCGCACACCTATAGGGCTCCCTTGCCCCCTGTTCCTGCCGGTGTGCGGCTTCCCTATCCGCTGTGTTCTGCGCCATCATTTTGTGACACCCTCCCACGACTAAATGTTGTGGGCTTCCCTTGCATTTACATGGACTGCATTTGCAGAGTATGTTTTCAGTTCCTCGACGACAGCCTCCCTTTGAGGTCTTACATTATCTCCCCGAACGTGACTTCCCGTGTGTCCCACGGTAGCTTTTTCAAGTATATTTATTGACGCGTTTATGTCCCTGTCTTCCTGCATTCCACATCCTTCGCAGAAGTAGATTCGTTTTGATAGTGGCATACTCTGTATATTGCCACAATTACTGCACGTCTTTGATGTGTTTCTTGGATCTACTTCTGCCACTTTCATACCAGCACTTTCAGCCTTGTATGAAAGCAATTGGAAAAACCTGTTCCATGAAGCATAATTGATTGACTTTGCAAGTGTGTGATTCTTTGTCATGTTCTGAATCTGCAATTTTTCGACTGCGAATGATGTATATCCTGATTTAATTAGTTTATCTGTAACCTTGTGCAAATAGTCGTTTGTCTGATTATTTGCGATTTCGTATTCCCTGTTCATTCTCTCTTTTGCAATTTGCCTTCTCTTTGACCCTTTCTTTCTCCTTGCGACTATTCTCTGCCATTTTGCGATGTGTTTTTCTTGGTTCTTCCTGAAGTTCGGTTTAATTATCTTTGTCCCATCGGATATGACTGCAAATGTTTTCAGACCTACATCTATACCGACTGGATTTGTGTCCTTTATTTTTGGGATTTCTATATTCTTTATTGCAGTAAAGATGGCGTAGTATTTCCCTGCTTCTCTCTTTATTGTAAGCGTTTTTATTTTCCCCTCCATCATCCTGTGTTGGATTATCTGCATCGTTCCTATCTTTGAAACCCTGAGTCTATCTTTATCTATCGAGAATGAACCATTGTTTTCTATGTGCATTATCGAATTATATTTGTCCCTTGACCTGAAACGTGGAAACCCTTTCTTCCCTGATTTATTCGCCTTACATCTCCTGAAGAAGTTTTGATAGGTCTTCAACATCCTATTTCTTATATCTACACGGACATGAGAATAAAGATCGTAAAATCTTTCGTTCTCATCCAGTATTTCACGCATAAACAGGTTTATGGTTCTCTGGGAAACTTTTGATTTCGGATTGTTCTTTCTCGAATTGATTGTTTTTTCAAGGAGTTTGTTGTAGAGTTGCTGCGAAAGGGTTAGTGCATTGTCTATTGCATGTTGCCTCTTTTCGTCAGGGGATATCCTAAACTTAAAAGCACGTACGCAGTCCATATTTTTTGTATTGCAGTTCATATTTATATGCCTTCCCTACGCCCCTAACCCACCATTAAAAGTGATGGGTTTGCGGGGCGAACCACTTATCAGGGATTGAGTTATGCTACAAAATATATAAGTCTTTTGTAGAGTAGATAGAGTAGAGCCATAGGATCGGCGCGCAAGAATAGACGTACTATACCGTTGCGTTTATGAGTCCCCGGTTGGCGCGGTATCTGTATGCGCCGATCGAGAGCCTGATGGCGCCGTCGCCAAGGATGATCAGCCCGGCAAGCGCAAAAAGCTCCTCGAAGTGAGGTACGCTCTCCACCGAGCTTCTCACTCCCTGGAAATAGTACGGGGCTACCGAGTTTAGCACATATTCCACTCCCTGTACAAAAATGCTCTTTGTATTGGAGACCAGCAGGTCTGCGCCTACCGGAATGTATATTGCGCCCCTGACAAGATTGGAGGTGGCGGGCTTTGCCACTATCTGGACGTTCTTCACGGTACTGATGTTTTGCTCCGCCTGGGGCGCCTGCTCTTCGCCGGAAGCACCAACCGCGCCCCTAATGTTGCGCCTCATGTTCCTGAGAAATGAAATGTCCCCAGATGCCTGCTGTGCCGGAACCTTCTCTTTAATCGCCATTCTACCGCATAGGCTAGCGTGTCCGAAATATTTATACCTTCAGTGGCAGATATCATACCAGTTTGAATTTTTCTATCACATAAGCTGCAACTTCCCTGAAGCTTGGCAGCGCCCTGACATAAGGCCTAAGATCATCCCATCTTTCTTCCAGTGCATTTACCCTTTCTGCGAATCTTACAGTGGAATACTTATGCGTATTTCCGAATAAAGTGCTCTGCGATTTAAGGAATATTAGGTGCTTGTCTATATGCGCCCCGCTTGCCAGAAGAAACCTTAAGTCATACAGGTCCCTTGGCTGATTCCTCCGCTCATTGATTATGGCCATTACCTTTTCGGCCAGTATCTCTGCCTCGTCCATGACATGGACTACCATGGGAACACCATCCAAATCCACGGCCTTTTTTCTGGGCTCCAACACACATCCTTCGAATACCGCATCGATCTTCAGTGTGATTGTCTTTCCCAGGGTTCTCGAATAAAATTCTAAAGGATACACATACATGTTCGATTTCCTTATCATCTCCTCGCCCCATGCGTTCTCGATTTTCATGATCTTTGAGTCCAGGTCTTCAAGGGCGTCATCGATTTCCACTATGTCCTCAAGTTTCAGGCCGAAATCAAGATCTTCGGAAAACCTATCGAGACCGTACATCCGCTGGAGCGCGGTTCCTCCCTTGAAGACAATTTTTTTGTCAGTACGGTATATCTCCCTCAGGACTATGTTCTGTATCCTGTACTTTTCCAATTGTTCTTCATTGAACCAATCAAGCGCCTTCATTATAGACCACCCTCCATTTTTTATCCTCCCTTCCTGCGTGTTTGCCTATGCGTATGTAGTTCCTTGATCTGTATGCAAGCAAATCATCGGCATTTATAGAATTCGATTCAAGAAAATGTCCAAGCCTATTTATCAGGTTGCCATTGCCTAACATGGTAGCGTATCTCTTCAGCACCACTATGTCGATCTTCCCTGCTTCAATCGCGCTATCAAATTCTTCGACATAGCCTATCCTCCTTTTTAGATAAATATAATCTATGAAGGCCTTTTCCGGCCTTGCTACGAATACACCGTTTACGTTATCAAATCCAAAAAGTAATTTCTTTTCGACCTTGATGAACTTTATGATATAGCCATGGAACTCCAGGTCCTTATGCGACCGCGTGGTAATAACATATTTCTCTTTTGGCAATTGTGTGGTAAGGTTATAGAACCTGAAGGAGCTCATCAGTGAGAGATAGGAGGGGTACATTATGTGGGATGCGACTATATCCGCATCCGTGCCACGTATGCAATATTTGCCTTTTTCTATTGTTTCGATCTCGTCGGTGTTTCTTACAAAGTCCGCGGAATACTGTCTTGATTTGCCAAGGAGCTTTGCCGTAAAGTCGGTCGTAAACACCTTTACATCGTTCTCCTTTAGTATCCTTATAAAATCGTCGTGGCGCATGATATTTTATACATGAATAGATTTTTATTCTTTTCTATTATATCATTACCATATTAATATGGTTTAAATATGCTAAAAAAGAAGAAATGGACTGAAGATAGATATTTAAATCTATTATTTTAGCTTCTAAAAGTAAAATAATGGTCTTATTTCATTTTCAAAAAGTAAAATGACAGTATTATTCTGTTGAAGCTGGCAGTCTGCTATGGCCATATTGCACCATCGACCTTCGGTGTACCAGAATCCTCACTGAGAGCTGCCTGTCCCCCACTCCAGCGCCTTCCCAACCAGGACATCTAGCTCCTTCTCCTTGTTCTCCATGCTTAGCAGGTCCTCGGCAGGGCGCGGCCTTCCCGCATCGGATTTCAGCAGCGAGTGCCTTAATTTCTTCAGCATCATCTTCTGCACCTCAAGGGTTGCATACCTTTCAGGGTCCTTCTTCTCAAGGAACGCCGACTGGTACTCCTCCATGTCCATTATGACCCCCTCGAGGAGCCCGGAAAAGAGCTCGTATACGGACCTGCGCCCGTACCTGACCTCGCCCAGTAGCGAGGTGAAGCCGGCGCCGTCCGTGTGCACGCTGTTCAGCTTTATGAGCGGCATTATTCCCCTGCGCTTGTAGATTTTTGTGCTTACCGTGCCATCAGAGTTGAGCGCTATGTGGTAGCGGCCGTCCATGACGGCGTTCAGCACTATGGCCCTGCCTGTGATCATGGCTATGCCCTTCAGCCCGTCCTGGCCCAGCATGGCTACCTTGTCCAGCCCTGATGAGCTTATGGTCTCGTTTCCTATGGTCATTTTTGGCATGTATTTTCACGTAAAATAAAACTTAGAATCTGGTGTATGCTTTTCAGAGATATTTAAACCATGCGGAGGTGCGGCGTTATCCTTTTTATAGTTTTCCGTGCGGGGGGCGCAATAGTCCCCCTTCACATGAGTTGATTGGGAGAAAAAGGGATTTTGAATTCCTTTACTTTCTCAGCAGCTTCTCCTCGTTCCACATTTCCCTCAGGTCTGCGGCGAACTGGTGCAGGTCGCTTACATCCCCGACATATGGATGATAGGACGCTCCTTTGCCCATGATGCGCTGGGCTATGTAGGACTCAAGGCGCCCGCGCTCCTTGGCCACAAATGCGTTTACGCTGCCGTACTGCTGCTCTATGAGCTTTACGAGATCCTCCCTATGGTAAAGCTCCGCCTCCTCCCTGTCGTTGCGCAGCACATTGTATTTCATTATTATCAGCTGCCACGGCGCTGCCACCATGGCCGGCACCTGTACATCATCCGCGTATATCGGGACTATGCCAGCCCTTCTGAGTATCTTCTTTATTGGTATGCCGCTAAGCCTGCCGGTGGCCTTTATGCTGTCCTCATATATCCCGGAGCTGTCCTCGCCCGGGTTGAAATGCACGTCTATCTTGACCGTGAATGTGAGCATGCTGTTGTCGTATAGCAGCCTTGTCCCGTCGCCCCCAAAATGGGTGAATCCGAGCTTATAGGCCTCCTGCTCCATCGCCCTTACGCCCTGCACCGTTAACCTTGATGGATCGATCTTCACCACCACGTCAACATCCTCCGAGTCCCTGGTCCTCCCCCCTGTAATGACGTTCCTGGCCCTGCCCCCGACCAGCACGGCATCAGTGCCGTACAGCTCCCTGACCTTGTCCAGTATGTCGACAAGCACTACCGGTGGGATGTAATACTTGCGCGACTCGCTGTTGCCATTGTTGTTGCTATTGTCATTGACAGGCTGCTTATTGAGGGATATTGACATGGATATCTTAGATTATTTAGTGGGCATTATGATATTTAAAGCATGCTGAAATGCAAAATACAGTGGGAAATATTTGTGTTTTTGTAATGTATGCGGGCGGTCGGGACCTGCGCTTCGTGGTTTCCTGCCTCATGACCTCCAACATCATGACCTCCAACACCATGATCTCCATCATGGCTTCCTGTATTCTATCACATTGGCCGTGATCCTTTCGAGCCCGAGCAGGTGCGCTGCTGCCACCCTCCTGCAGCCATCCGAATCCACATAGTACTTCCCGCCAATAAGGACAAGCTCTATCGGGTTGCGGTCCTCTGGAATCCTGGAATTCTTCTGCACGAACCCGAATACGTCCAGCCACCTCTGGTCCGAGCCCAGTTCTGTAGGCGTCCAGTCGCTATTGAAGCGGGGCTGGTTGATCCTGGTTACTCCGGCTATGTCGCCGGTCTTGACCTCCCTTACCCCGAGTTCGAAGCTTTTCATGCTCCTGTAATCGGGAAAGTCGTCCTCCAGGGCCCTTATCGGCTTTGGCCTGCTTCCAGCCGATTCCTTCTCTACCATGCTTAGCTATCGATGAAAGGGTATATATATTTTGCCATTTAAATGTCTATATGGCGAAATGGTATGGTGAAAACAACTATAAATTTAGATACTGAAGTATATACGGCGCTTGTAGAGGAAGCGGTGAGGAAGTACGGCACCACCAAGAAACTCTCAAGATTGATCAATGAGAAGCTCAGGGCGCGGAGGAGGCCAACGATAGGCATCACGGAAAGGACATTTGGAATTTGGAAGATGAAGGAAACAGGGGCGGAGTACGTGAGGAGGATTAGGACGGAGACGGAGAAGAGGGAGAAAAAGCTGGGAATATGAGCGAGATTGTGCTGGACACCACCATACTGATAGACCACCTTAGGGGTTATGGGCCGGCAGAGCCGTTCATTAAAAAGATAGAAAACGGCGAGGTGACAGGCAAGATTTCTATGCTCACTGTGGCCGAGCTTTTCGCTGGGAAGGATTCCGCGAACTGGCGGGGGATGGATGAGGTCATGCAACTGCTGGACCTGTTTGTAAAGGTACCGGTGGATGAGATAATTGCTGCGAAAGGGGGGATGATCAGGAGGGATTACGGCATTAACATTATGGATGCGATAATAGCAGCCACCGCGCTGGTAAACGGTTCAAGGCTTTACACTAGCAATCTGGAGGACTTTAAGCCGGTGAAGGGGCTGGATGCGGAAAGCCCGTACTAGGCCGATATAAAAATTTAAGTCTTGCTATTTTGTATGGGATAACATACAAAATGATTGATTTTTGTATGCTAGATTATACTGAATTAGAGTTTTGGACGATCTTTGATGCATTTGACCGATGTATCGGTCATAACTAGCAACTCAAATTTAACTAATACCCCTATTAGTACGAGTATGTACCGTCGAAATACAACTAACCCTTACTCCTTCCTCAGGGATTCCTTGAGGATGTCTATCTTTGCCTTTATCTCGTCCAGCTCCTTGAGCTCCACGATGCCGGCGTCCTTCTCCATCTGCGTTATGTTGTACCTTATCGCATCCAGGAAGGTGATCCATTCGTCGATGTCGCCCTTCATGACCTCGAGCGCCTTCTTGTCCTCGCTGAACAGTTCGAGCACCTTCAGCATCCTGGAGTTGTCAAAGAGGTTATCGTGCGCCTGGAGCCGCGCAGTGATGTGGTCCCTGAGATCGGATATGTCTGAATCGCCAAGCTGCCTGTTCGCCTTCACAATGCCCTCTATGTTTTTGGAGAGGTTTGAGAGGGAATTGTGCAGAAGTGTCACAAGCTCGTTTAGGGAGAGCTTCTTAAGGCTTTCAAGGGGCATGGACATCAGCGGGGGTTACATACTAGGACATAGTGATGGGCTAGGTTTATAAAGATTTCTTGATGGAGGCGATAAAGGATGCAGAGTTCTACTGTATTATAGCAGACCTTAAAAGTAATACGACACTTTGTCGAGTAAGGCGTGTAGTATTACAATCCAGTATTGCTATAACTAGAAATGGAGGCAACGTAATTTTGACTTGTGCTTGGGGCTTGACGGTGGAGAGGAAAAGGATAGCGATATATAGTTTTAAGGGTAAAACAAAGTTATGTATATTTTTGTTGATGAATCCGGCACTACCGATGAGAAAAATAAACAAAAGTTCCTTGTTATCGCATTTGCCTTGAGTTCAAATCGGGATTTTCCTGAAAAGTTAATACTCAAAATTAAGGACCAATGCAAAATAAAAGGTAAACCAATTCATCGGAAGGAATTGAAATATCATGAGCTGACTCCTTTTCAGAAAGAAATTGCGGTGAAGCAGATTAATTCCTCATATCGAAACTTTTATATCTGCTTTTTTGATGTAGATAGAGCCGAGAGACAAATGGTCACAGGAAAATATGAGGAAGAAATACAGATGCAGAGCATAGATAATGTGCTTTCAAAGCTGGATAAATCGGATATGGAAAAGCAAGAGATCATTAGAATTGTTATGGATAAGAAGCTTACAACAGGAGCCCAGCATTCAATAGAGGATAGGTTCAAGAGGCATTTGGGGAAAAATAAGGGCATAAGTGTGAGAACGCTCAATTCTTCAAAGGAACGAGGAATCCAACTTGCTGATTTGATAGCTGGTGCCTATAGAGCCAAGCTTATGAAAAAATCTGATCTTTTTGAAGCGGATCCGCTTCGTGTATTTCAGATAGCACCAAAAATAGAATAATCACTATAGTGCTCCCCTGCCTATTTCGTACGTCGCATCAAGCGACGATCAAGCCTACTCGCGGGATCAGCGCACTATAGTACTATAGGTACTGATCAGGTATATAAAGTTTTGCTCTAAGCCTCAACTTAAGCCCCAGAGCCCTTACACCTTTGGAGAGGTTTGAGAGGGAGTTGTGAAGAAGGGTAACAAGCTCGTTTAGGGAGAGCTTCCTCAGGCTTTCAGGGGGCATGGACATCAGTATGGATGAAATGATAAAATATAAAAATTGTGGATAATGGCCAGGCCAGAAGATTTATCAGTAATATGTGCCCGTCTATGCCGTTAACCGTTTTAATGTCTTGCATTGATGCCAACATCAGCTTTGTTTAAAATCTAGGACAATCTTAACCCTGTTAAACAGTTTTCAGGGTTTTTAAACAGGCTAAAAGCTTGGTGTCGGGAGCCATCTTGATGTGCAGTTTTGATGCTTGAAAACCTCCACACTCTATATACGTCCCCAACCCCTGTGGAGGTTCCTATTTCCCTCAGTAAACTCTCCGACAATCTCCACGCATGGTGGGAGGGGGTGTGGAGATTATTTCGGGTTATTCTAGGATTATTTTAGATTTTATTTGATGGTACAGTCATTCTTAACCGATGATTTTCCTGTACGCCTTGATAGTCTCTTCCGCTGTCCTTGCCCATGTAAAGCGCCTTGCATCATTCGTGGCTTTTTTTCTTAGCTTCTCATTATAACCATTGTCCTTGAGATTCTGGATTATATCTGCCATGTGCTGTTCGTCTTCTGCTTCAAAGCAGTATCTTTTTACTTCTGGGGAGATGTGTGCTTTTTTATATAAAATAACGGGAAGACCACGAGCTTTTGCCTCTATTATGGGTAGGCCAAACCCCTCGTATAGGCTCGGTAGTACAAAGACATTGAATGAGTCATATATGTCCACAAATTTTGATTCTGGCGCATACTTCATGAGTTTTATGCGCTTATCATCACCTATTGCCACTGGAACTTCGTTCTTCCTATAAATGCTTTTACCCCATAAATGCAATTCGACATTTTTAGAGGTGATTTTCTTAAATGCGTTGATGGCAAAAAGCGTGTTTTTTCGCGGACCGATCGTGCTTACACAGCCGATAATGAACTTGCCTGTCCTTTTTTTGAGAATTTTTCTAAGAAACCTGTCATCGACTCCCAGATTGGTTAGAAATATTCTCTTTGTGGGCATGCCAAGCTTATGAACCTCGTTCCTTGTTTGAATGGAATTTGTCATTACATAGTCCGATCCGAGTATCTCATCTTTGCTTGATTTCAGAATATAATTGAACCACAGTTTATCTTGCAAGGTGAGCAGCTGCAGATCATTTAATTCCGGTTTCGTAAAGGCTTGAAGCTCGTGGGCGGTTGTTACCAGAATAAATTTCCTCCTCGGTGGTTTTAAAAAAGTGTATGCTGTCAGATTGTGTACAATCTTGTATTTGCTAAAATCAGTAAATAAGGTTCCAATCGCTTGTCCGGGAACTGCACCTAAGAAAGGTAGAGATCTATAGATTCTGCTGTCTACGTCTATTCCATATTTATTATTGCGCAAATTCCTCGCCATTTCGGTCGAATAGCGCACTATTCCAACAGAACCCAAAAGCATTACGTTCATTCATTATCACAATTATATAAGTTTACTAGTCCGTATGAGCATATATATTTATCTATAAAATAGTTAGTGATTTCATGGATAAAACCCCTAATACGCTGAGCGCCAGGAAGCGTATAAAATCTATTGTGAAGGAGGTTTTCTTTTTTGGCGTAATGATAGCAAGATGGCCGTATGATTCGATATTAGCCCCATTCGCTGTACGCGACCTGAATGAAAAATATAATCATAGTAAAGTTGACGGTATTGATAAGCTTGTGGATCTTTCTTTTTCATATAATTATCATGGATTAAAGATAACCCCATTTCAGGTAAAGTCCGAAATAACCCAGCTGTTGAAAATAGTGGAGGCGCTAAAACCGGAGACAGTGCTTGAAGTTGGCACTGCGAAAGGAGGTACGCTTTTTATGTTTTCCAGGGTGATACCAGATGATGCAAAGATAATCAGCCTCGACATGAGAATCATGCCTGGGGAAGGTTTGTTTGTAGGATGGCGGCCCAAATTCTTCAAAGGCTTTGTAAAGCAGACACAGAATCTGGACGTGTTGTGGTGTGACTCGCACGAAATTAGTTCATTTGAAAAGGTAGAGAAGATTCTGGATGGCCGCATGGTTGACTTCTTATTCATAGATGGAGACCATACATACGCCGGAGCGAAAAAGGATTTCATCATGTATTCCAAACTTGTAAGAAAAGGCGGCATCATAGGCATGCACGACGTGGCAAGGCACCCTCCAGAAACAAATTGCGATGTTTATAGGTTCTTTAATGAGATAGAAAAGGAGTATAGGGCGCAAAAGATCATAGAGAACCCAGAGCAAGGATGGGGTGGCATCGGCATTATACGTATATAGTTACTTATTTTCTGCAAACCTTCCATAGGCCTCATCTCTCGTAATTATGTGTTTGTGCATTTTATAAGATAGTATTATGGCCTCAATGGTGACTTTGAAACGCCACAATATTTTGTTTTTAAGTTTGATGTTTGACAATTTAACTTCCTTATTTTCTACACTGAAGATGCAAGTTGCAAGCGCGATTAATATCATTTTTACTTTATAGTATAAATCAAAATGTTTGAATGCATAGTAAATCCTATTTACCTGAAATATCGGAAACCAGTAATCCTCATTTCTTTTTTTCTTCTTCGCTTCCGCATTTGATGTGAATCCCTCAAGATGTATCACGCTTACCTGGCCATCATACATTACTTTAAGCCCTGCCTTTCTCACACTCAAGCAATAATCAACGTCGTCGCTTCCCATGTAGTAATTTTCATCCATTAACCCTACTTTGTGTAGCGTGTTTTTCTTTATAAGAAAAATTACACCGCCAGTGGCGGGCATCTCCTTTATTTCGTTGTATTTTTCTGCCTGATTGGTATTCCATCCGAGAGGCCTCACCATTATTATGTCCTCTATTCCTGCATGTTGCAGTCTCCCATCCGGGTAAAGATATTTACACCCAACGGTCCCGATGCTTTTATCAGATTCGCCAACATCGACAAGTTTTTTTAACCAATTGCTGTCTTTTATTATTACATCCGTATTCATGAGTAAAACGTAATCTAGATTATATTTTTTTAATGCGTATTTTATACCATTGTTTATATTTTTTGTATAACCTCCATTAGGTTTATTGACAATAATACTGACTTCGGGGAAGTTCTTTTTTAGGTAATCTAAACTGTTGTCAGTGGAAGAATCATCTGTTACTACAACTTTGAAATTTTCGTAGTTCGTATTTTTTAACGAGTTGCAGCAATACCATAGGATGGGCTTGGATTTATAGTAAAGGCTGGCGCCGTTATAGTTCGCCGCTATCAAAACTACAAGTGGTTTTCTCCTCATGAAATCCTCTAACCTATTATTTCACATGTAAGAGGATTTATAAGTTTGCCACCCTTATCAGTATACCATTTGAGTTTTTGTTTTCCAAACTCTATATAATTCCATGCACCGACGATAAGATAATCAGGCATGTCTTGCGCTATAAGCTTTTCATCCTTAATTAGGATGTTTGCCATTGGTATGTACTTACCTATTTTGCCTGGCGTTAAATCATATGCATAGTCTATTTCCTTATTGGATAGGTTGCAAAAGTTTAATATGGTGACAATTTTTGCTGGGACAGTCCATAAAGAAATCCTTTTGTTTTGTGACTTTAATCTTTTCACTATTGCAATGATTTTTTCCTTCCGCTCTTCGGCTTTTTTCTGTAATTTCTTCATGGAGCTCAAATCATAAAGCCCAGAGGCTTTTTCCTGCACGAACATATTGTTTAGTTGCGTTTGTTTAGTTTTTGAAAACGTGACTCTTATAGAGCCCCCATGTTGCTCAGGCAAATAGTCTGCTTTGGATATATTTAATCCACAAATTTGTGCTATTTTTTCCATTGCTTTAATGCTCCATACGTAGTAATGTTCACCATAAAGAGCGTCTATTTGCAGATTATCAACAAGACTTTTGAGCCAATGAACCTCGATTATTATGCTACCTTCGTCATTTATGCATTCTTTCATACCAAGTAGGAGGTCTTTTGGGTTCGGTATGTGCGCGAATACATTACTTGCTACTACCAAATCTGCTTTTCCATAATCTTTCACTATTTTTTTACTTAGATCTGTTCCGAAAAAATTGTTTATAGTTAAAAGTCCTTTATCGTTTGCCATCTTCGCAAGATTTTTTGCGGGTTCAACACCTATGACCTTCTTAAATTCTCCAAATTCCTTTAGAGCAGAGATTTCAGTGCCATCGTTGGATGCAACTACAATTGCAAAATCTTTATTTTTAATATTCTCCTTTACCATTAGTGCCAATTCCTTGAAATGCTCTACGGCAGGAAGGTTGACTCCGGTTTGGTATGTATAAAAGCCTCCGAAAAGTTCATCTCTATTTATCAGTTCCATCTGTTGGAAGAATGTGCATTCCTCGCACCAATAGTATTCTAGCGGGTAGCTTTTTACACTATTTAAGTACTTTTTCAAAACCAATTCATTTGCACTTGGCATTCTACCAAGATCAAGTACCTTATGGAGTTTAACGCTGTTACAAACTTTACAATTGTATTGCATAATTAAGTCACTCAATTTGCTATTGGGTCGTTTTTTTCTTGTACCATTCTATGGTTTTATCTAAACTCTTCTCGAATTTATGTGTGGGTTTCCAGCCAAGTTCTTTTGTTATTTTTGTCGAATCTATGGCATACCTTAGGTCATGACCCGGTCTATCGGTAACATGCTCTATTAGTGAATCGTCCCTACTTAGATATTTCAGGATATGCCTTATAACGGCTATGTTTTGTCTCTCATTGTTTGACCCAACCAGGTAGGTTTCTCCTGGAGCTCCTTTTTTAAGTATCCTATCTATCGCAGAACAATGATCTATTACGTATATCCAGTCGCGCACTTGCAATCCATTGGCATAGACAGGTATTTTTTTGTTGGAAAGCGCATTAGTTATGGATTTTGGTATTAATTTTTCTATATGTTGCCTTGGACCGTAATTGTTACTACAATTAGAGATAGTGACATCCATTTTATAAGTATTGAAATACGCCCTGGCTATGTAATCCGCGCCAGCCTTTGTCGCAGCATATGGGTTTCTTGGATCGTAAGGGGACTTCTCGCTAAACTTTTCTTTTGAGTTTAGTGGTAATGATCCGTATACCTCATCTGTAGATACTTGATGAAATCTCTTTTCAAATTTCCTTGACGCTTCCAGCAGGGTTTGTGCTCCTAATATATTTGAATGTATAAACTCTCTTGAGCTCTTGATCGCATTGTCCACATGGCTTTCTGCAGCGAAATTTACAACAGCATCGACGTCTTTTATTATTTTCTCCATAGCGTATGCATTTGCTATATCGTCCTTAACAAACATATACTTGTATTTTTCTATACCGGATAAATTAGATAAATCAGCAGCATATGTAAGCTTATCTACATTAATTATATCGTCCTTAGGATGTTTCGAAAACCAATAGTGTATGAAATTTGAACCTATGAATCCTGCACCGCCAGTTACCAATAATTTCATTATATCACAGTTTTACTTGTTTCCTAAATCTTTCAAGCCCCTCTGAAACCGTAAGAGCGTGCATACCCGTTGCTCGTTCTGCTTTCTCAACGGCCATATTGACGCAGCTTGATCGCATTGCTACCTGATTGAGCTGCGCTGTTATTATAGGCGTTATTAATGATTTATCAAAATTGAAACGACGGGCTATTTCCATTGAGAAATCGTATCTGCTTATGCACTCGTTACCAGTCACGTGAAACAGTCCTGTTTCGTCTTTCTCGTAGAGCTTAAGTATGAATTCAGCCAAACTATCAGCAAATGTTGGATTGCTCTTTTGGTCGTTGACAATGTTGACCTGTTCGTGCTTTTCAAGCTTATCTATTAGCCATGTTACAAAGTTTACTCTTGAGCTCTGCGCCCCGCTTCCATATATTACTGCAGATCTGGCAACTATGTAATCCATGTCTAGCATACTGAGCATGTACTCTATCACGGCTTTGGTTTTCGAATAATAATTTAGTGGGTGTGGTTTATCCTTCTCCGTATACTTTTTAACCTTTCTGCCATCAAATACTGAATCTGTGGAAATGAATATATACTTGCTGCCGAAATTTTTGCATGCTTCAGCCAAGTTTCTGGAACCATCAACATTCACTGCCCAAGTTTCTTCTTGGTGCGTTTCGCAATAGTCGAGGTTCGTTAGAGAGTGTGTATCAATAACGCAATTGGGCTTTATCTTTTCTATCAATCTGAAAACATCGGTTCTGTTTCTAGCATCAAGCTTAAAATTATTGTATCCTTTAATTGTGTGATTTGCATACGTGCCGAATATTTGATAGCGATCTTTGGCAATCTCTAACACTCTGCCACCGACCAGACCACTACTTCCTACTACTAGTAACTTTTCCATGTGTACACTTAAAAACTATTGGAGAGAAAGGTATTTATATGTTAAGATGATTAAACCATTTGACCATTATGATTGGAGTAATATTGGCAGGAGGCAACGGAACCAGACTTAAACCACTCACGGATGTAACAAATAAACATCTTTTGCCGATTTATGATAAACCTATGGTATATTATCCATTAGAAACATTGAAGGAGCTAGGTATAAGACATATAATAATAGTCACCGGCAGGGAATTCGCAGGTGACTTTGCTGATTTATTTGGGGATGGCAGCGAATTCGGAATCAACCTCACATACAAGGTACAAGAAGAGTCAAGAGGCATAGCACATGCAGTAGGAATTGTAGAACATATTGCGAGAGGAGAACCGATAATAGTGATACTTGGAGATAACATCTTTATGTTAGATAATAAAGAATTTGAGGAGATTAAAACCTTGGTAAAAAATTTTGAAAAGAATCCAGATGGAGGAATTCTTTTCTTGAAAAAGGTAGACGATCCTCAAAGATTTGGGGTTGCAGAGATTGGACCGAATGGGAAAATAATAGGTATAGAGGAGAAACCGAAGAAACCTAAATCATCATATGCAACAACTGGCCTATATATCTATGATAGTACTGTTTTTGATAAGATAAGATTGCTGAAACCATCACATCGCAATGAGTTTGAGCTTACCGATGTAAACAACCTTTATATAAAAGAGGGCAAACTTGGGCACCATACCATTAGAGGAGACTGGACAGATGCAGGAACATTCGAATCCTTACATAAAGCAAGCATACTCGCTAAGCATGTAGTAGACAATGGTAGTCAAACTAACCATGCCAATAATGATGATTGAATGGTATTCAAGTTTTCAAAATTCAAAATTCCGGGGCCTTTGCTGGTGGAATCAGAAAAATTTACTGACGATAGAGGGACATTTATGGAAAGATACAGATATTCTACTTTCAAGGCAAGCGAAATAGATGTTGAATTTCTGCAAGATAGCTATTCAGTATCAAAAAATAATGTGCTAAGGGGCATGCATTACCAGCAAGAACCTATGGCACAAGGTAAACTAGTGGGTGTACTTTCAGGAAAGATATTTGATGTGGCAATTGACATAAGGAGAGGATCTCCAACATTTGGTGAATGGATAGGAGAAAAGTTATCTGCGCAGAATTGCAAAATGCTTTGGATCCCAAGTGGATTCGCACATGGATTTTTGGCACTCGAAGACAATACCATTGTAGTGTATAAAACTACGGCAGAATATTCTAAACAGCATGAACGCGGAATAGTATGGAATGACAAAGATATCGGAATAGATTGGCCGAGAAAAAAACCAATAATAAGCGAAAGGGATAGTAAGTTTCCAATATTAAAAGATGTGGAAAATGATCTTGTTATTGATATATGATAATTTTATGTGCCGTTTATCATCTTTACGAACCTTCTTACAAATAAATTTTCGGTATATAGTCTTTTGATCTCATTGTGTATTCTTAACCTCAATGTCCTATATTGGATGTTGTGAATTTTTTTATACATGTAAAAACTAACTATTTCTGCTGCAAATTCATTTGTATTAAACGAAGTTATTAGTTTACCCTGAAAATCTTTTTTCATTATGTCTGTTGGCCCCGGAACTTTAAATGCAATAGCTGGCAAACCGTAACTCTGTGCCTCAAAGAGCGTTAGTCCTGGTGTTTCATACCTGGAAGGCATTATAAAGATACTTGCATTTTTATATTCTTCATTTAGCTGTTTTTCTGTAACAAAACCGTACCACTTAACATTCCTTGGATATTTTTTAGACAGTGATTCAACAATATGTTGTCCTTCTTTCCCTGAACCTATTATATGGAATTTTATATTGGTATTTCTTTTCATAGTAGTTTCTACAATTTTCTCAAGCAAATCAAGTCCTTTTTGCTTTATTGCAAGCCTAGACCCTATGAATAATGCTATAAATTGCTCATTTTTCTTTTGGCTTTCTGACATTTTTGGTTTTGTATATAGGTAGTGTGGGATATAGAAGATATTTCCCTTGAATCCGAGCTTTCTAAGAGTATCCAACTGACTTTCAGTCTGCACATGTATATCTCCTATATATTCCATAAATTTCTTCTGTATTTCATTATAGACCCTTGCGAATGCTCTAACCTTAAAACTATCGCTTTTGTCTGTAAATTTAAGCAATTCCGGATTATGTAATCCAAGTATTATTCTTTTTTGATGTTTTTTTGCAATTTTTATCAATAGAGGTAATAAGCCAGGGTTGGAAGTTATTGAATACACCACATCAGACCCCTTTATTATTGATTCTAAGAGCTCCTTTGATTCCTGCGTAGGGGTCATTGTAATAAATGGACTTATTCCTGGAATTTTTGTCCTTTTCCCTGTACATTTTAGCTCTATGATTTTCACTCCAGAAAGGTTGTATTTTTCTTTTATAAAATTCATTGTAACCCGCCTTTCATCTACTTGTGAAATCGGATTTATTATGAGGATCTCGAATCTATTTTTTAGCCTGACAGCTGCCTCCAGTATCCACCTCTCCCCTCCCCCAAAACTATAAAGCGTGTTTGCCAGAATTACAACTTTTTTCATTTGGTCACTATATCCTTTTGTTATATCGCTTCTTTAATAATAATACCAGAAGTGAAAGCCCAACTGGCTTTTTATCCATGTACTTCTTGTTTATTTTTTGTATTTCTTTCTCGTCATCGAGTTTTAAGAATTTGACAAACCCGTCTCTATTTATTACTTTGGATATTGCATAGGATTCATCATGGTCTGAGTCCTTCTTCCATATGTGCATCTGCTTCCAATATTTTATATCACTTGATAGTGCACGAAATGACCCTCTCCAGTCTTTTGCTTTTACTGCAAATCCTAAATGTTTAATATATGCATGTAGGAAGTAGTCAAATGTACTTAGCTCATCGGTCCCTTTTTTTGATGCAATTTTTTCATACGCAATCAGCATCCTGTAAAGTGCTCTACCCAATCTGGTATTTTCGGCCTTCCCCCGTACCCTAGATAAATACAAAAGCATCTTTCGGTTGAATTCCGCATAGGACATCAGCTCGTATTTCATGAAGATGTTTATGGGTTTATAATATTCGTTCTCACTATGCCTCATCAGTTGCAGCCTGTGCTCTATATAGTATTCATTCTGCTCCAAGTAACATGTCCTGCCCTTTACTATGGGCCTTTCATCTATTATCCCTTTATAACGAGTCTTGGACTTCCTGAACAGCCTTATCTGGAATGTGAAGAAATCTGTCTTTGCCTTGTCAACATCCTCATACCTTCTAAGGTTGAAGGCAGAACAATCTTTTGAATTGATTATCCTTCCGATGTCATCCTTAAGTCCTTCTGATATTCTTTCGTCCACATCAAGATAAAGTACCCAGTCATTCTTGCATTTCTTTAACCCATAGGGCCTGTATATCTCGACAAACCCGAGCGGCACCATGTAAAATATCTTCAACTTAGCCCATCTTTTCCTCTTTTTCATTGCATAAAGCTTCTCTCTTTCCGCCTTGTCGCTGCTGTCTATTAAGACTATGTCATCCATTGTGTCGTAGAGATCATCTATCAGACTGAAAACCCTATCGACATGATTTCTTGTAAATGTAAGAAGGGAAAGTTTTTTCATGAATTCCACTATTTTCTCAACTTGTCATTATTTGCGTGTACTGATAAACAAACGGATTTCGAAGTTGGGGTATTTATAATTTGTTTTGCTACAAATCCTGTGAAATTGGTTCTATGGAAGAGGATAATGTAACGTTACTGGATAGCATACTTGCGAATCGAAGCTATTTAGCAAACATACAGGTAGCAAAAAGGAACTTAGGGTTAACAGGAATGCTGAAAGTAATTATGCTAAGGTTCGGGATTCTGAAGAGGATAGAGGTAAGATTTAAAGGTAAATCTTTTGACCTTTCTATGCAGAATTTTCAGGATTTTTGGAGGGATGAAGTATCGACCTACAACGGTAACAGGATAAGATTTACTGGCAATACTGCCAGATTCTCCTACAAAGGAAAATCAGTAACATTCATAATCAATAAGGATAAGCGCGTAATAGCCCAAACTGGTGTCTTAATAAACGAGCAGTTTTTCTCTGAGCAATATTCATTCAATGATATTCGTGGTAAAGATGTAGTTGATATAGGCGCCAATATAGGAGATAGTCCGATATATTTCGCATTGAATGGGGCGAAATCCGTATATGCGTATGAACCGTTTCCATACATATATGAAATCGCAAAAAAGAATATAAGTATGAACCGCCTTGAGGATGTTATAACTCTCAATAATGAAGCTATAGGTGGAAAGAGTGCCTATGCATCCTTTCCCCGCAAGTACATAGATGGATCTGCAAGCATCAGGAACCTGAAAAAGAGGTCTTCAATGAAAAAGATTCATATAATTACATTGGATTCAGTGGTGAAAAAATATGGGTTGAAGAACGCTTTGCTGAAATCTGATTGCGAGGGCTCGGAATATATTATCTTCATGAAATCTAATGATGAAACGCTACACTCTTTTGATGAAATCATTATAGAGTACCACTACGGCTATCTAAAATTAAGAGCGCGGCTGGAGAAAGCTGGTTTCAGAACAGAAGTCTCAAGACCTACCAAGATGCTGCATGCGGATGGATCAAAGGCATCATATGCAGGCATCATGCATGCAATAAGAGATGTACACTGAAGATGACTTTCATGAAGCGGCTGAAGAGCACAAAAAGAGGAGACATCAAATTTCTTATCATTATAACAAGTTTTATCCTTGTTGCGATATTGTTGAGGTTTGAGAACACAAATACCTTCGGGGTCGCCTACACCTATTCGCTTATAAACATGTCGGGCTTTGCAGAACATAACCTGCATCTATTCGTCGCATTTCTTTTCTCGTATCCCCTTCTTCCATTTATGGCCAAAAGCATTCTAATAATAGTCGCTGGCATAACTACATATCTCTTTACGTTGAGGGTTACAGGAAGGAGGGCTGCCGGAGCGCTCGCTGTCCTCCTTTACGCCTTTGCACCGATATCAATATTTTGGGAGAGATTCAATTATTGGTCCGGGGAGGGCATCACCCCGATACTCGTATTCGCGGCAGTCCTCATCCTAGTGCGCTCCTTTGACATGGAAGGCAATAAAAGGGTATTTTATGCAGCGTCCGCCCTGCTCCTTATATTCTTTTCATTCTGGCTCTGGAATGGCGGGGCTTACTGGCTGTTGCTGCTCTGCTGCGTGGTATTGACATACTTCAAACCCAGGTTATTGCTGCTCATAGCGCCAATTGTGTTTGTCTTCCTGCTTTATTTCAATGTCCCTTTGTCATATTGGCCTGGCGGACTGCCTGCCACGTGGGATGCCCATGCCATACTGGTGTTGGACACTGGCTACGGATACTGGACACCTCCGTTTGGGATCCTTTTTGTGTTTTTATCCATTTTGGCATTCACCCTGCCGGCCATCATAGGAATGCTGTTCTCCAATACACAAAACAAAAGCTATATGGCCCTTATCACTATGATTCTTTTGGGACTGCCCTTTGCGGTATTCGGCGCTCTCTGGATTTGCCTTATATATCTGCCGGCAATAGTCTTTGCCGCTTCGGGATGGAACATAATAATTGGTAAAAATAAGAATGTTTCACGGGCAGCAAAACGGGTGCTTCTTGTGATATTCCTGTCGCTTGCTCTGTCCATCGTATTCAATTATCAATGGTTTTTGGCTTTGCTTCCGTCTCAAATATCCAATTATATAACTGGAGCTAACCATTACTCCGCATGTGTTTTCCCTGCCCCTTTCTTGTGCCTCAATACGAACCTTAATTCGGCAAATAGCACCGTAGCGGCTGACATGGAGCAGGTAGGACCGTATAACATGATAATCACTGCAATAGGCTGCAGCAACGATGGCAATGTAATACACATGACACAGTTAAGGCCGCCGGTATTTATCGGCGTGACTGGTAGCTACGTTTTTGATATCAAATGCTACCAGAGCATGGGCGGCTATGCCGGTGGCCCACTTGCCACTTTTTACAAGGGATGGTGGTACAACGAATCAATAAGACTGAACTATACATGGCTGAATAACAATTCGCAGCAAACTGCAGCGGGCTCAATTAGAGATAACGCGACCTAATTGTATCATTTGCCTAGCCGTTGATCGCACAGCATCTCGCGCATGCGGGGAACAATCCTACCTTGTCCAGCGCCGTCCTGAACTTTTGCGCCTTCTCACCGTGCCAGATGGTGTCTATGCTTTCGGTTCTGGTGCTGCCGATCTTGTACTGTATCCAGCTGTCCGGGCAGAACATCACGTCACCGTCCGCCTTTATCACTATGTGGTCCCAGGCGACGTTGCAGCTCTTTTTCCTTGTGTAGTTGAGGTCGCCGTAATACTTCTTCATCTCCTCCAATCCCATCTTTGGATGGATGAATACCGGCTTTCTGTACTTCGTATTCTCTACACTTGCTATTTCGGTATGGAGCTTCTCAGCGTAATCCGCCTCCGGTCTCGTTATTATGTGGCCGTCGACACCCTCCTCCGCATGCTCGCCTAGCATGTCCTTAAGCACCGCCTTGTGCTGCTCGGCATGCTCCTTGTCGGTGAACCATAAGTGCTGCATCCTTACCGCATCTACATTGATCTCATCCTGGAGATACCTTATGAGCTCGTCCATGTGTCCAAGCAGCCATGGTGAGAAAGTGGTATTCGTCTTTACAGCAGGGAGAAGGCCCTTGCCCCTGTACTCTATGAGCTTCTTGACCGTTGATGTGGTCTTGTCGAACATCCCCTTTCCGCGTATCTTGTCGTGCACCTCCCTTGTGCCATCTATGGAGAAGTTTATCGTAAGGTTCTTTATCCTTGCCAATCTCTGCAGCTTCTCATCGCTTAGCACAGTCCCATTGTTGTTAGTAAGGACTGCCAGGCCCTTCTTTGACATATATTCTATTATGTCAACGGTATCCTTCCTTATGAACGGCTCCCCTCCAGAAAGGTATATGGAGGGCTTGTGCTTCGCTACCTGATCGACTATGTCGAATATCTCCTGCGTGGTGAGCTCCTGCGTTACAAGCGGATCCCTCTCCTTGAAGAGCTTGAATGCAATGCCGTTCTCGCCCCACCACCAGCAGAAACTGCATCTCAGATTGCACACCACGGATAATTCCATGTCTATGGTGCCTATTGAACCCAGCTTGTTCCTCTTCATCCTGCCCTGTACCGAGCCTATCGCGCCCAGGCCCTTCATCCCATACTCCCAGAACTTTGGATGCACTTGGTGCATCTTCATGCCGAGTTTGTACAAATGCGGATGCGAGCCGCTGTCTAGTTTCATTTGAACACGATTGAGTAATAATTGCCGTCACTACATACTTATAACTTATGTTTCCGATTTTTCCCTCGAATTATAAATTTCCAACGCCCTCATTTTTCCCTCGGACTGTGCACCATAACAATGCTTAAATTTACCAATTACCATGAAGCTGATTTGATGGAGGAAGACCGCGTAACGCTTCTGGACAGAACACTGGCAAAGCAAGGCATTATGCCTGCGCTTGCCATAGGGATTTTGATAGTTTTGGCAGTCTTCATGCACACCCTCCCCCTGCTCCTTTATGGGCGCTTCATTGATGAAAACACCATGACAGCGCTCTTAGCAATCAGGCAGGCTATCCCAATCGGCCATCCGGTACCCGATTATCTCTCCGGCACGCCATCGCTCTATGCAGAACAGGGCATAGTGTGGCTTGCGCTTATTGCCTATGAAATTATAGGCAAATACGTGGGCCTCTTTGCAACCCTTTACGGAATCAAGATCCTTTTCACTGTGATAGCCGGACTTGTGGTCTACAAATTTGCCGAAAAAATCTCTGATAGAAGGGCTGGCCTATTCGCAGTGGCATTGTATGCGATTTCTCAGGTTGGAATGTACAACGAGGCAATAAACCTGTGGAAGGGGGAGGAATTTACTATAATTGCGCTCATGTCCGGGCTTCTTTTATTGGTGTATACGATAGACGCCTTTCGGTCAAAAAAAATTGCGCAGTTGGTCCTGTTTTCATCGCTATTCTTCATTACCATTCTCTTTGCCGTGTTGGTCTGGAACGGGGGTTACTATGCCGTGGCGGCTTTGATTTTTGCGTTTTTCGCCATCGGCGTGCATATATTTCTAAAAGATAAGAAAATATCGCTCTTTGTAATTGCGCTTCCGGTTTTTGCCCTTTTCGCTGCCCAGCTGCTCCTTCCCGCAGTAATCTCTCCCTACGTATTGCAGGCCTTTGGCGGTGCCCAGCAGCCCTTCAGTTACATACAAAATGCAGTGTTTATGGCTGGCCAGCTTCAGACAAACTCCTTTGCAAACCAGAGCGCATGGACGTCAAATCCCCTTTTCTATGTCCAAATAGTTTGCGGCGCAATCCTGTATCTTGGCATGGCTCTGTATGCAATACGCAGATTCGAATTACACGAATCGAATAAATTTGCCGCTACTGCATTTATCGTATTGTACGCTGCATTTGTATTTGGGATGCCTTTTGCCCTAAGCCTCCAATTCTGGGATGTCCTCGTTTACCTGCCAATCTCAATATTTGCAGGGATAGGCTCAGCACACGTATGGGAGAGCAGAGGAACTGCAGGTAAAGGTGTGTACCTTTTCGTGGTCGCTGCGTATGCGATCCTCAGCATTGCACAATTGGCTTTTTTCACCGGCACAATCGGCGTTATCACATATCCATATCTATATAGCGTTTTCTGGATTGCCAACAATACACCCTCAAATTCCGTATTTCTCACTTACGGCTCTTACGGCACCCCAATAGAGTATTATGCCAACCGGACTAGCCTCTTTGACACGAACATCGCAGATTCATCAGACACTACTACCGGCTTCTTTTCCTTCCTGCTCCAGCCCATGGGCAACTTCAGCTATCTGGCTGGCTTGGCTCCCGGGCCGGACTACATGCTGATAGACCAGCGCTGGAGGGTCCAGGGGGCTAATGTATCGCAATACAATACATCGGGCATCAATCTTGCACTGTTTGAAAGCGCGCCCTATTCGATTATAGCCGGGAACATTTCTCTGAGCTTAATTTACAATAGGTATAGCATTTTGATATACAAAATAGGGTATAATGCCTCCGGGTTCGGCCCTGGCAAATTAGCGGTCTGCAGATCGATTTTGTGTTCATCTGCATGATGATGCAAATCCGGCCAAACCTGCTGCTCATTGCGGGGCGTAGTCCTGCACAGGTTTTCCCACGGCCTCCCTGGCGTCCATGAATTTGTATACCCCTATGGTTTTGAGCATCCTTGTAGTATCGGCTTTCGTGAGCATCTGATAGCTATGCAACGGATTCTTGACATATTCTATCCTGATTCATCAACAATCATCCTTGCTATGTCCCCGTACTTCAAGGCGGGTAAAGGATTATATACCTTAAATGCCGTAAATTTGAACGGTAAAGATGATGATATTATGGGATCTGCACCGTTGACCGAAGAGCTTAAGATGTATGAAGAAAACAAGCAGGAGTTAGTCAAAAAAGCTTCCGGCAAATATGTTTTAATAAAAGGCAGTACTATCATAGATACTTTTGAGTCTGAGAAGGATGCAATTAAAGCAGGTATTGAAAGGTTTGGCAATGTGCCATTTTTAGTAAAGAAAATCGAGGAGATAGAGCAAAAACAAAATTATACGTCCAATCTAATCAAGGTAGGTTGAATGCCCTCAATAACGGTAAACTCTCCCAATTTACAAAGCGACGGGCCAGTTCTGGACGTACATTTCCTGATATCTAAAGAACTGGAAGCCAAATTAAAAGCAGAGGGAAAACCAATTCCGGCCCCCGTTGTTATTAAAGCGCAAATCGACACCGGCGCTTCTAACTGTGTTGTGCAAGAGGATATTCCAAAGAAACTGGGGCTTCAGCCTATGGGCTCTATTAAGATTGCAACGCCTTCCAGCAAAGACCATCTATGTTATACCTACTATATGCGAATGATTATACCCGCACAGAACATTACGTATGATGGAGTTTTTACTGCTGCGCCGTTGGCCGGGCAAAATATATCTAGTTTAATCGGTAGGGACTTATTGGCGCACGGCATACTCATCTATATTGGATATGCAAAACAATTTACCCTGTCTTTGTTGTAATTTTAAGATATGCTCATCCATGTAGCAGGGCCATCCAACGCTATCAGGGGCGTAGTCCTGCACAGGTTTTCCCACGGCCTCCCCCGCGTCTATGAACCCGCCCCTATGGTCCCGAGCAGCCTTCTTATGTCCGCCTTTTCGCCGTCATATCGATATTTGTTCTTTCAAACGAAATATTTACTAGAATATCTTTCGTTTTAAAGAAAGATTTAAATATATATACCGGCTTAACTAATTTGATAAGCATGGACGATTTCGAATTGAAGAACACCATAAAGGAGATGCTGATGCGTTTCCATTCCTCACAGTTGCCAAAGATTATACATAGAGATATAAGATTCAGCGAATTCGAAAAAATCAACAAAGTCATAGTTGTAATCGGGCCAAGGCGGGCGGGGAAGACATTTGTCTTATACCAGCTAATGGAGGGACTTCTTGATGCGGATCATCAATTGAAAGATATCATCTACTTGAACTTCGAGAACGAAAGACTTGCAGAACTTAAGGCCAATCAGCTGAATCTGATACTAACAGCTTATGGCGAGCTGTACGGGGAAGGCAAACCGATCCTATTCCTCGATGAGATACAGAATATAACCGGCTGGGAACGGTTTGTAAGGCGATTAAATGATGAAAATTATAGGGTCTACATCTCCGGGTCGAATTCGAAGCTGCTTAGCAGGGAAATAGCTACAGCATTGAGGGGCAGGGACTATCCAATCCAGGTCCTGCCGTTTTCATTCAAGGAGTTCGTTAGCCTGAAAGGGATTGCATTGGAAAAGGGCTGGGAATTCGGCCCTACCAAGACAAAGGTGAAAAAGGCGTTTGATGAGTACGCCGCATTGAGCGGCTTCCCTGAGATAGTATTGGAAAACAAGCTGGAATTTGTTGACCAATACTTCAAAACGATGCTATTCCAGGACATAATAGAAAGGTACGGGATAACCAACACAGACCTGATGCGCCTATTCATGCAGTTTCTTGCAAGGCAGTACGGCGGTAATTACTCGATCAACAAGTTCAACAACTTCGCAAAAAGCTCATCTTACAAGTCCAGCACCTCCACGGTTCAAAAGTATTCGAAAATCGTAGAAGACGTATATTTCTGCTTCTTCCTGAAAGCAAAGCAGAAATCATTCAAAAAGGAGTCAGCTTACTTAAAGAAAGAGTATCTTTTCGACCATGGCTTCATAAACTACTATAACACAGAGAAGAATGCAGGAAGGCTACTGGAGAATATCATTGCAGTAGAGCTCATCCGGAGAAAGAAAATCCAACCAAACTATTATACAAATGGATTTGAATGCGACTTCATAACAAAAGGGAATTCAATACAGGTTTGCCATACGATAAACGAGGAGAATAGAAAGAGGGAGATTAACGGCTTGATGGAGGCGCAGAAGAAATTCGGCAATGCGCCGATCCTGATAACCTACGATCAAGAGGCGGAGTTTGACGGAATACATAGTATACCTGCATGGAAATGGCTTCTTCAAGAGAAACAGCAGGATGAATGATACGGCAAAGCGAATCATACTTTATGTTGATTAGGGAATAACTATGGCGTTGCATGTAGAAACCGGAAAAGACGCTGTCTGGGCGAAGTTCGACAAGATAGAGAGCCCATTTGTAAGGGAGTTCAATGGGAACGGAGAGTACAAGGTTGTCAACAGGGTCACGGAGGGCTACGAGTGGTGCTTTGGCAACAAAGACGTTGTAGTGACAGAAAAACTCAATGGCACCAACAGCGCATTCGCGTTGCATGAAGACGGCAGGATAGACATATTCCAGAGGGACAGCAAAAGCAAAGTGTACAGGAGACTTGGAGTGCATGAGGGTAACTACGCCTTCATATTGGCTGCAGCTGCAGACCATATAGCAAGGTACAAGACCGTGCCAGGCAGCTTCCATGCAGGGGAGACCGTAGGCATCCATGTAAATGGGAATCCATACGGGCTCGACGGCTATAGATTCATGGAGTTCAAGCTTTATGGTACCGGGCATCTGCCAAGGTACGAGTTCAGCATCGACAAATATCCGCCAGAGGCCGATGCGGCGAAGTGGAGGAACTGGCTGTCCGTTGCAAAAAGCAAGTTCAACGGGCTGAATTACGTTGAGGGTGTGGTGTTCTGGGACAAGAAGACAGGGATGATGGCGAAACTCAGGAGGGATATGTTTTAACCGGGATCCCTGCTGTGCCTGTAAATAGATCGTGATACCATAGGATTGGTTCCCTGCCTGATACAAAAAATCAGTTATTCGTTCCGCCTCCGCCCGGTCCTTAACGATCACCGGGATCCTTCACTGCTATGCCATTCTTGGAGCTCTCCGTTATCCCCCAAAGCTTAGTGGGATTTATCCCGACCTCGCTCTTTAGGCATCCAAGACAAACCTATTTAATCAGAACTTTGGAAATAGTGTAGAATATCATGGACACAGTTTATCCGTCAGCAGGAATCGAAAGCGTAACAAGCAGGCTGGGCAGGCGCGCGGCCGGCGTAGCCGCTTCCGTGATGATAACGCGGGCGACAACATTCCTTATAATGGGCCTTACCTTCATATTCATTACAAGGTACCTTGGGCCGGGTTCCTACGGAGTCTACACGATCGCCATAGCTGTTGCGGGCTTCTTTGGCGCCTTCGGGGATCTTGGCGTCTCAACGATGTTCATGAGATCCATCCCCCAGTTCATGGAGAAAAAGCGGCCCGAGAAGGCCAGGTCCCTGCTCAAGACCGGCTACGCAATAATGCTCCTGGAGAGCGCATTCTTCACCGTGCTGGCGTTCTCCCTCAGCGGGTTCGTGGCACAGAACGTGCTGCATGCGGCTTCCGACACCCTTGCCCTTGAGCTGGTCTCGTTCAGCATAATACTGGGCATACTTTACTCCGCGTCATACTCCACGCTGATAGCGCTCGGCAGGGGTGACAAGCTCATAAGGACAGTGGTGATATACACGCTGTTGCAATCCTTTGCCAGCGTGGCGCTGGTGCTGTACGGCCTTGGGCCGATAGGCCCGATAGTAGGGCTGGACATAGCATACCTTTTCGGGGCGGCATATGCGCTTGTGAAGATAATCGGGATAACAGGGATTGGCGGGAGAAACGCCGGCGTGCGCTCCCATATGCAGAATTGGAAAAGGATACTGTCTTTTTCCCTACCGTTGGGCTTGACAAACATGGTATCGTCCATAGTGCCGAACTTCTCCTTGATAGCGCTGCAGCTCATCACCGCAACCGTGGTGGTTGGAAACTTTGGCGCAGCGTATAAGGCCATAGGGATCTTCGATGTCCTTCTTGGATCCGTGGGCATAACCCTGCTGCCTTTCTTCTCTGCCGCGCTTTCAAACAGGAGGCTGCACAGGCAGATAGGCAAGTACTACAACTACTCCATCTATTTCGTCTTCATCTTCGCCGCGCCGGTGGTTTTCTACATTGTAGCGCTTTCGCAGCAGTTCTCCTATACCGTATTTAGCGGGGAGTATGCGCTTACCCCCCTGTATCTTGCGCTTATGGCGATGGGCACGCTGATACTGGCCGTTTATACCTATACTTACAACCTCCTGGTAGGCTCGGGTGAGGTCAGGAAGGTGTTTAAGTATAATCTGATAGCGTACGTAATCCAGCTTGCTTTGCTTTACGTATTCGTAGAGCCGTTCTCCGGCCTGGGGCTTACTGTACTGATGTTTATCGTAACTCCCACTGTGCTCAGCATCCTGTATATAAACAGGGTGCAGAAGAAATTCCACTTCAGGCTTGACCTGTATGGATTGTGGAGGGTTGTCCTCTCTGCGATAATCAGCGCGCTCTTCCTGCTGCCTCTGGCGCTGCTGCTGTCCAACAACATAGTGCTGCTGATGGCCGGGGCGGTCGAGCAGCTGGTCATTTACCCCATAATAATATCGCTGCTGGGCGCTGTGGACAGGCAGAAACTTAACATGATAGGAGACGTAACGGGTAGCATACCCCTCTTCGGCCGCATACTGCAAGGCCTCCTTTCCTATACGATGATATTCGTAAGGGAGTGACCGACCTAGACAGGGGGCCATTGCTTGGTTGATGCGAAGCCTTTTATAGCATATCTTTCATATATCTAATAGATATATATGAAAGGACAGAAACCTAAGAAGCTACTGGTTATACTACCTCCTGGTGATATAGAGGAGATAGAGAACCATGTCTCCGAAGGCAGGTATGTCACCAAGTCTGATTTCATTAGGATAGCGGTTAAACAGCTTCTCCAGGAAGATCGCAGATCCGGGGGGAGAGCCGCAGGCCATGAGGCAGCCATCCTGACCCGGGAGAGCATCCTGAAAACGCTCAGGGCAAACAACGGCAGGATCAAGGAATTCGGGGTAGAGGAAATAGGCCTCTTCGGCTCGTATGCAAGAAACGAGCAGGCTGCGGACAGCGACATAGACATAATCGCGGATTTCACTGAAGGCAGGAAAAGCTTCAGCAACTACATGAAGCTGAAACTCTTCCTTGAAAGGATTTTCAGAAAGAAAGTCGACCTGGTAATGAAGGGCGCGGTGAGGCCGGAATTGAAGAAAGAGATTATGGAGAGCGTTATCTATGCCTAGGAACTACAAGATTTACCTCAACGACATTATCGGGGCCATTGCAATAATAGACAAGTACACAAAAGATATCTCATTCGGGGAATTTTCCAAGGAACGCATGCGCGAGGATGCGGTCATGAAAAACCTGATGGTGATAGGAGAGGCCGCCAAGGGAATACCTAGGGAGATAAGGTCAATATCTCCCGAGACTGAATGGGAAGAGATGGCCGGGCTCAGGGACGTTCTGATTCACCAGTATTTTGGGACGGAACTTGAGACCATCTGGGATATCATAAAAAAGGACCTGCCGAAACTCAGGCAGGAGATCGATGCGCTGCTGAAGAAGCTGCAGTGAGGTCACTTGCCTAAGATATAACTCTGTTCCATCTCCTTTATTGCTTCCCTGGCGTCTATGAATTTGTATGCCCCTATAGTTTTGAGCATCCTTGTAGTATCGGCTTTCGTGAGCATCTGGTAGCTATGCAACGGATTCTTGACATATTCTATCCTTGACTCATCCACAAGCATCTTTGCTATGTCGCTGTATTTGAGAGGTACCCCGGTGCCTACATTGTATACCTCTTCCTTACCTTTCTCAAGGAGCATCATCGTTATGTTTGCTGCATCGTTTACGTGTATGTGATCCCTGGCCTGGCTGCCATCACCATAGACGATAGGTCTCTCCCCTTTTTGTTTTGCGGATATGAACTGGGTTATTAAGCTCGCATAGTTGCCCTTCTCATTCTCCCCTGGCCCGTATACGTTGAAGAACCTCAGTCCTATCACATCCAAGCCATACGCATCCCTGTACGAATGCGCAAGCATCTCATCCATGAGCTTTGTCTTTGCATAATAGTTCCTGAGCCTGAAATGCGGTATTATGGTAGTTTCTGAGAACTGGTCTATGTATACGGCTGCGCTGGAGGCGTAGAGCACCCTCTTGCACCTGTTTTGCCCAGCGATTTCGAAAACGTTAAGTGTGCCTCCTATATTCGTATTGCAGCATCCCTCCATATCCTTCTCGAACTCCAGCGGTGAGGTCACGGCCGCAAGATGAATAATGTAATCAACGCCTTTGGCCGCATTCAATACCGCAGTTTTATCCCTTATGTCTCCCTTTATCGATTCCGACCCCTTTACCTGACACTCATTAAAGTCAAAACTTCGCACTTCGTAACCGAGCTCAAGCGCCTTCTTCACCACGCTCCTGCCTATGAAGCCAGCGCCTCCAGTTACCAGTAATTTTCCTTTTAAACTAGCCATATCTGCTCAGTTTTAGATAGGAGTATTGGTGTTTTTATTAATTATGGCTTATCAGCCCTCCGCGCTCAGAATCTCCGCCCAGTTTCTCACGGTTACTGATGGCTCTTTTGCAAATATGCCGCTCCAATGCATTGCTATATAACCATGGATAGTTATTGATTTGAACATTATCATATGTCAAAAAGCAAATGGGTGGTTCACCATTTTCATGCTACAATATATCCATAAATAATTTATCTTGTGATACATTATTACCATAAATCTGGTTATACTGTAACATAAAGTATATAAATGTTGCTTCACAATCATTATTGGTATGTATGGCTTATACAAAAATGCAGGATGTTCTTGACGAGCTCGCATCGCACAACAGAACGGTCTTTGGGATAAACGATGCTGCAAGGATAATGGGCAAACCGAAAAGCTATGTGTCGAAGCTGCTATCCAACAACAGGAAGGTTGGAAGGATAGAGAGGGGCAAGTATTACCTGAAGGGACCCACGGCCCCAGACATATACGAGATAGCCTCCCAGATAGTATTCCCGTGCTATGTGAGCATGTTTGCCGCATTGCAGTACTATTCGATAACCGAGCAGTCCGTTGTCAGGTACAGCGTGGTCTCTGTGAAGCGCCATAGGCCAGTAGCATTCGGAGACTACACTATAGAGTTCATAAAGTTTGACAAAAGAAGGTTCTTCGGCTACGGCAAGAAGGGCAATGCGTACATCGCAACTGTGGAGAAGGCAATAGTGGATTCCGTCTATATGGGTTCTCCGCCCTTTTCGTATGTCGAGGAGGCTTTTTCTGAAGCCATGCATAGCAACGTCCTCAATACGGACCTGCTTATGCATTATGCACTGGAGATGGATTCGAAAACTGTTGTACGGAAGATATCGGCCTTGCTTAAAGCTGGTGTGGTAGGATCGGAAAGGCAGGTAAGGGCGTTTGCATGATAGACGAAACTGGACTGTTGGGCTTTGCAAGAGAATTCAGGGATGTGAGGCAGTTGGAGAAAGATTATCTCCTTATATTGCTACTGCATGAAATCTTCTCGGTTTTCACCAATGAGCTAGTCTTCAAAGGAGGAACAGCGCTCAAATATTTTTACAATTTAAACAGATTCTCCGAAGACATTGATTTTTCGTACGTCACCGGAAATGGCAGTGCCGATGGCCCTGAGCTCCTTGACCGGAAAATGGAATCCTCGCTGGATAAACTTGGCAGCCAATACAAAATAGTAGGCAAAGAGCGCCGAACCCACAAAACCATGAACATTATTGACGGTGTTAACTATACCATAAGAGTTGCAGGACCATTAAACGAAAGGACCGAGCAGCTGCAGAACATAAAAATAGATTTTAGCCTGAGGAACGATCTTATCTTGAAGCCAGAACTGAAATATCTATACCCGCAATATCCTGACATCGCCACCTTTTCGCTTCGAGTGATGGACATACGGGAGATACTGGCAGAAAAGATCGCGGCTGTGACCACAAGGGAGAAGATGCGCGACATCTATGACATCTATTACCTGCTCGTATTAAGAAAACTGAAATATGATAATAAACTGGTCGGAGAGAAGATGAGAAAGCGCGGCGGAACGTTTAATGAAAATGTGCTGGCGAAAAAACTGGATGCTGCACGCAACAAGATGGAATGGAAATCGGAATTGGCTTACATAGTGAATACTCTTCCCGATAATATCGAGGTAGTATCGAAACTCGATGATGCGCTCCATCTGGCGAAAAAGTAGCACATCAGCCCTCCGCGCTCAGCATCTCCGCCCAGTTTCTCACGGTTACTGATGGGTC
>VFSW01001183.1_pt1 | contig 39404 bp, 48 predicted proteins | sample 5358111 | NCBI WGS metagenome assembly VFSW01 (sample SAMN11554181, study PRJNA540505) | mine drainage metagenome | isolation source: sediment from site ElyBrook_90M | place: USA: Ely Copper Mine, Vershire, VT | collected 2017
GTAATAATTAGTTAATTTTTAAATTAAAGCATTTCAAATTGATTTCAAATTTCAAATTGTAAATTTCAAATTTTTTACTCTATAATCTAACCAATGAAGCGAAAGACCATAGGCCTAGCTCTCGGCGGCGGTGGAGCGCGCGGCTTGGCCCACATCGGGGTCATCAGAGTCCTGACCAAGGCCGGATTTAAAATTGACTATATCGCCGGCACATCCATGGGCGCGCTCGTGGGCGCCGTTTACGCCGCGACGGGGGACCTGGATTTTCTTGAAAAGATGTTTGAATCCATCCGCGAGAAAGACGTCCTCTCAGTCCACAAGATTGCCAAGCACAAGGACGGCCTGCTCTTTAAACCCAAGCATCCGGTGGAGCAGATGCTAGAAAAGCTCGTTGATGGAACGAAAGTGGAAGATTGCCGGATACCTTTTACGGCCGTGGCGACAGACGCTACGACCGGCTTGAAGGTTCTGCTTGATAAGGGCGACCTGATCCAGGCCGTGCGGGCCAGTACCGCTTTGCCGACCATCCTGCCGCCCGTGACCATAAACGGACAAATCCTTATTGACGGCGGATTGATAGACCCGGTGCCCGCCGACGTGGTCAAAAAAATGGGGGCCGATTATGTCATCGCCGTGGATGTTTCCAAGCGCTGGCCGAACATCACCAAGGACACCATGACCATCCGGGGGATTAAAACGGCCGTGGCCGACACCATCTCGGCTTTTGAGTTCCAATTGTCCCGCGAGGTACTGAAGAAGGCCGACCTGGTCATTCGTCCCTTGATAGAGGACTACACGATCATGGATTTTGCCGCGGCCAAGGAGCTCATCACCGCCGGCGAGAACGAGGCGACGCGATACATTCGGCAGATCCGCAAAGAGGCGGGGTATCCGGAATTGAAGAGGAACGGGTGGCAAAAATTCCTGGATTTCCTTACCGAGGAATAAACACGCTATCAATCCGCCCCAGCCGGCGGATTGCGCTCGCTCTCGGCCTCGCTCTCCCGCCTCACCGGCGGAAACCATGCCCGCTCGGCCTGCGAGACGGTTTCTTCAGAACGCTGATCGCGTATTAGTCCAAAGCATGGCAATGAAAAATCTTTATTCAAAAATGCCGGGAACGCCAGGCGTTTACATCATGAAGGACGCCGCGGGGCGGGTGCTTTATGTCGGCAAAGCGGTCAATTTAAAGCGCCGCGTCTCCAGCTATTTTTTGCGTCCTCATGACAGCCGCATTGACGGCTTAGTCCGCCGCATCAAGCGCATAGACCACAAGAATACCGACACGGCCATTGAAGCGCTCATCCTTGAATCGGCCCTCATCAAAAAATACCAGCCGCCCTTCAACGTTCTTGAGAAGGACGATAAGAGCTTTTTATACGTTGAGCTCACCAAAGAAAAATTCCCGCGCGTGATGCTCGTCCGCGGCAAGGACGCGCCACACGGAAAGCGCTACGGGCCTTTTACGTCGGCCGCGAGCATCCGCGAGGCCCTGCGCCTCATCCGCCGCATCTTCCCTTATCCGACCCATCCCGCGCCGGATAAACCTTTGGCGCGGGCCTGCTTTGACTACGGCATTGGCCTTTGCCCGGGCACGTGCATCGGGGCGGTGAGCCGAACGGAGTATATGAAAAACATCCGGAATATTGAGCTGCTCTTTTCCGGCAAAAAATCCAGCATCGTGAAGAGGCTGGAAAGATCAATGAAAGAGGCGAGCCGGACGCTTGAGTTTGAAAAGGCGGAAAGGTACAAGCGCCAGCTCTTCGCCCTCCGCCACATCCAGGACGTAGCTTTAATAAAAGAAGAAGCTGGCCCGGCGTCTCCGCTCATCAGGCTGTCTCCGGGGCGACGCCCAAGTCTTAGCCTTCTTCGCGGAAATGCCGGGCCCGCTATTCGCATTGAGGGTTATGACATATCTAACATCAGCGGCACAAGCGCCGTCGGGTCAATGGTGGTCTTTGAAAACAATGAACCGGCCAAAAGCGAATACCGCAAGTTCAAGATAAGGACGGTCGGCCAGCCGGACGACTTCGCCATGCTCCAAGAGGTGATAGAGAGGCGCTTGAGGCATCATGAATGGCCATTACCCGACCTGATGCTCATAGATGGCGGAAAGGGCCAGGTAAGCGCCGTGAAGGCCATGGTCGCAGAGAGCGGCCGCCGGATACCCGTCATCGGCCTCGCCAAAGGCCCGGAAAGAAAAAGGAACGACGTCGTGGGGAGCATCCCCGAGTTCACAAATTTAAAAACCCTCATCCGGGTTAGGGATGAGGCGCATCGCTTTGCCATCGCGTATCACAAGAAGGTCAGGGCCAGGGGATTTTTTAGATAGGACCCGTCGGGTCTTCTATCCTACCTTCCCTCCGCTTGAGTTTCAGTTGGAGCGGTAACTTGCTCTTCCGGCTTGAGATAGGTATCGTTCAAATAATTGTCCGCCTCCGCTTTGAAAGCGGTCTCTTTTTCCGGGTCACCGAAGACCCGCGTGTTGAAATCCATGTCGTCCTTGATGTATTCGGCCACTTCCTTGGCCGCTTTTTCGCCATCCATGGCTGAAACCGTTTCCAGCGTTTTCTTCATGGTCGCGACGAATTCCTGGGAAACTAATCCCAGGTCTTTGTTCTTTATCCAATTCTGCACGTCTTCCCGGCTCTTAAAGGAGTCAAAAAGCTTGCCAGATATTTCGTACGGCTGGAGCAATCTCTCTTTTGCCTCCTGATTGTCCTCCGATTGAGCTCTTTTTTCCATAGCATTTCCAAACATTGGCTCTATTCTACACCATTCCGGCAAAAAATGCAACCGTCAAAGGACCGGCTCATAGTCTCTCTGCCTGGACAAAAACCCGCCTAAAGAATATTTATCGTAACCGTAGAAGATATAGGCGACGGGGATGCCGATGAGAATAATGTGCGGCCAAACTATCTCGCCGAAGAAGATCAAGGAAAGCGTGAGCCAAAACAGAAGGAAGGCGGAAGTGAAACGTATCTCAAAACCAAGGATGAAGAATAACCCGATGGATATTTCCACGAGCGCGGCGCCCACCACGAGGAAATGGGGGCTGAAACCGAGAAGCTTGTCCAAGTGGTATTGCTCCACGGTCATAAGCGCCAAATTATTATGGATTATCTTGGCGTAAGCCGATGCGTAGATGAGGGCGGTGCCGAAAAGGACGCGTAGGAACATAAAGCTTCGCGGGACCAAATATTGCCGGAGCTTCTCAAACCGGCTTGGGTCGGCCGTCTCTGCCGATATGGCAAACCGGCGGCGCCCGGCAATCATGGCATCCACGCTAAACTCATGAGCGCCCAATATCAGCAGCACGATGATTTCGCCCAGATAGTTCACGTAGGTAAGCATATAAATACCGTGGAACCAAATTGTGCAGCCGAAGATGATAAGGGCGATGAGAGCGGCCGGTCGCACCCATAATCCAATAATGGCAAGAGTTCCGAGAGCGATGAAGACAGCCGTGATGACGCCGGCAAGCGGCCCAAACGTGGACGCAAGCGGCAACTCCGGTCCAAAAGTCGCCTGATAATAGGCACAGGCGAGAAAGGATGCCCCGATTGTAAGACGGGCGATAAGGGGACCGTATTTTTTCATGCGCCGCAGGACCGATGCCAGCCGCCGGCCTAAAGCAGGCCACATTGCCAGTAAATATACGCCTATCACGACCGCGACCGCGATCAACGCCCAAAGCACGAACTGTGAAGTATGCTCGCCTATGACGGAGAACATATTGAAAGAAGGCGTGTCCACGGCCTTGGCAATGGAAGACGACGAAAGAACATAAACCTCGTGGGCCGAGGCCAGGCTGGGCGCAAGCGTCAGCAATAAGAGGAAAGAGACGAGACCAAACCCCGCCAATTTTCTCCATATTGGCGCAAGGAGCATAATACAGGAATTATATCACATTAAACTGCTATAATAGGATTAGAACGTTACTGATAACTAATGGTGGAAAGGAGGTTATTATGGCCACCATCACCGTCACGCGCGCACAGGTTGAAAAGCTCCTGGGAACCGGCGCTGCCAAGCACTCGGCGAAAACTCTCGCCCGGAACATCGGCGGCATCATAGCGAAAAAACTCTTCAATCAGAAGTACAAGGCCGTTGACCTGGAGAAGATCGCCGTCAACAAGCACTGGGATGGGAAGTTTATAGATATGACCTTCGTGCAGAGTGCTGACCCGCAATCCACCGATGCTACGGTCGCCGCTACCGCAGATAGCATCAAGCGATTTTTTGAAAACCCGGAAGCTAATTCGGACCTGTAAGGCCTGTCGTCAACATTGAGACAGGCCATTTTTTTGACTAATAAAAGCTTTTCTGGTTTAATGAACTGCGAACCAAGATCCGCTGCGGGTCGTTTTTTAACTCCTGAAGCGACTTTTGATAAAGCTTATGAGGGCGGCAATTTGAAAAAGTGCGTAAGACTTGGCCAAGCGGCCCGGAGCGCTCACTTTTTCAATTTGCCGACCTCATCAACAAGGTTATGGATAAAAAAGAGATACGTAACATCGCAATAATAGCGCACGTAGACCACGGGAAGACCACCTTGGTGGATGCGCTTTTAAAGCAATCCGAAGGGTTTCGGATGAAGAGCGACGCGCCCCAGGAGCTCATTATGGACTCCAACGAGCTGGAACGGGAACGGGGCATCACCATCTTCTCCAAGAACGCCGCCGTGCACCACGGCGGGATGAAGATAAACATCGTGGATACGCCCGGCCACGCCGACTTCGGCGGCGAAGTGGAGCGCATCATGCGCATGGTGGACGGCGTCCTGCTCCTCGTGGACGCGAAGGAAGGGCCGATGCCGCAGACGAAATTCGTCCTCCGGAAGGCCATTCAAGCCGGCCACAAGGTCATCGTCGTCATCAACAAGATAGACAAGCCGGACGCGCGGCCGGACTGGGTGCTGAACGCCACCTACGATCTTTTTATTGAACTGGGCGCGACGGACGAGCAGATAGAATTTCCGGTGATCTACGCCTCGGCTGTCCAGGGCAAGGCGGGGCTCAAATCCGACCTCAAGGAAATGAAGGATGTCCAGCCGATATTTGACGCCATCCTTTCCTACGTTCCGGCACCGGTCTCCGACGACGCTTCTCCGCTCCAAATGCTCACCGTGAGCCTCATTTACGACAAATACAAAGGCAAGGTGGCCGTCGGCCGCATCTACGCCGGAAAGATAAGAAAGGGGATGACGGTCGCCCACATCAACCGTAAAGGAGAGATAAATAAAGCCCAGCTCTCGGCCGTGATGCTCTTTGACGGCCTGGCGCGCGTGGACGTGGATGAAGCCGCCTCCGGCGACATCGCGGCCCTCGCCGGCATTCCGGATATCTCCATCGGCGAGACCATCGCCGACGCGGAAAATCCGAAAGCCCTGCCCGTCATCCACATAGACGAACCAACCATTAAAATGACCTTCGGCGTGAATACTTCGCCCTTCGCCGGCAAGGAAGGCCAGTACACCACGTCCCGGAACATTAAAGAGCGCCTGGAACACGAACTGGAGACCGACGTGGCGCTTTCCGTTACGCCCACGGAATCCTTTGACAGCTGGACGGTCGCCGGCCGCGGCGAGCTCCACCTCGCTATTCTCATTGAAAAAATGCGGCGCGAGGGATTTGAACTGGAGGTTTCCAAACCGCAGGTCATATTTCATGAAGAGGGCGGCAAAAAAACGGAGCCGATGGAATTGGTTTCCGTGGAAGTACCCGAGGCCTACGCCGGCGTTGTCATTGAAATGCTTGGCAAGCGCTTGGGGGTGATGAAGGATATGCGAGTGGACGGCGGCACGAATTATTTGGACTTCGCCATACCCACGCGGGGGCTCATCGGCATCCGGAACGAATTCCTGACGGCGACCAAGGGTACCGGAATTATGAACTCTATTTTCCTTGGCTACGAACATTACAAGGGCGATCTGCGGGACGACACTCACGGTTCCATCGTGAACACTACGAACGGCACGACGAACAATTACGGTCTGGTGGCCGCCCAAGGGCGGGGCAAGCTCTTCGTCGGGGACGGCGTTCCGGTCTACGAAGGCATGGTGGTCGGAGTAAACGCCAAAGCCGGCGACATTCCGGTGAACGCCTGCCGGGCCCGCGAACTCACGAACTTCCGCGCCAAGAACGAGGGGTTGAGCGACCAATTGGAGGTACCGCTCACGCTCACGCTGGAAGACGCCTTGAACTATATCGGCGACGACGAACTGGTGGAAGTGACGCCGACCAATGTCCGCATTCGGAAAAAACTCCTTACCGACAACGAAAGGCGCAAGGCAAAAAGAGCGAATGGTGAATAAATTTGGACCCTTGTATAATGAGGTGAAACCCCGCACCTTTGGAAGATCACAAAGCTAATACATTGCGTTTTTAAAATCTTCCAAAGGTGCGGGGAAAGGTCGCTAAATTTTCAAACATATGGATATGAAGAACGAAGGCCATCCCGAGGGATGCCGGTGCACGCTTTGCCAGGGCGGCAAGTGCGAGATGTGCGGAGAAAAGCACTGCCCGTGCCACGGCTTCGGCGGTTGCGGTTATGGCTACGGCTTCGGCTGCCGGCGGCACGTTATCGTCAGGGTCATCCTGGCCGTCATCATCGCCTGCGCCATCTTTTGGATCGGCGTCCGCGTTGGAGCTTTTATGGGTTTCGGCGGTTACGGCGGCGACTACCGAATGATGCGCGGCGGCTATTACCCGATGATGGGGTATTGGCAAAACGGCGCGGTTCCGGCCGCGACATCAACGGCTCAATAAACATTGCACCGCGATGCGAAAAAACGCCCTAAATGGGCGTTTTTTCGCACCAAAAAACGGCCAAATGGCGTATTAAAGTAAACTCAATGAAGAAGATATTCCTATCACTGTCACTCATAGCGGCTTTTTTTGTTTACATCGCCTTTAAGAGGTTTGACGGAGAAGGCGCCATCCGGCCAGCGACTAATCCCGCAGCCAGCTCCGGAACGCCGCCGTCAAGCCCATCGGCTCCCGTCGCCACTTCCGCGCCGTCGGCAGCCGTTACGACGCAGCCAGCACCAGCGCCCGCTCAACCTCAAGGCCAATATAAAAATGGCAATTACATCGGCAGCGTCGCGGACGCCTACTTCGGGAACGTCCAGGTCAAAGCGGTCATTAAGAACGGCGCCATCGCCGACGTGCAGTTTCTGCAGTATCCGAACACTCACAGTTATTCCATTGAGGTCAATTCCCAAGCCATGCCATACCTAACGCAGGAAGCGGTCCAATCCCAAAATGCGAACGTGGATATAATCTCCGGCGCCACCCAGACGAGCCTGGCCTTTATTCAATCGCTCGGCGACGCTTTAGCGCAGGCAAAAAACTAAAATGCGACAGACCAGATTAATGATGGGGATGCCCATCACGGTTGAAATAGCCGAACCGGGAGCGACGGAGGACCACTTTGACGAAGTCTTCTCGTATTTTGATTACGTGGATAACAAGTTCAGTCCTTACAAAAAAGAAAGCGAACTGGCGCTCGTGAACGCCGGATCGGTCGCAGCGGATGATCTAAGCGAAGATATGTGCGTTATTTTAGACCTGGCGGAAGAGACCAAGCGCGAGACCGGCGGTTATTTTGACGTCCGGAACCGCGCCGGATTTCTGGACCCGTCGGGGCTCGTGAAGGGATGGGCGATTAAAAACGCGGCTGATATTCTGGAACGGCAAGGGTTCCAGAACTTCTATGTTGACGCCGGCGGCGACATTGAAGCCCGCGGCCGGAACGAGAAGGGGGAGCCCTGGACGGTCGGCATCCGCAATCCTTTCGCGTCCGGCGGCATCGCAAAGACCGTGCGCCTCACGGGCCGCGGCATCGCCACGTCAGGCTCTTATGAACGCGGCAATCATATTTACGACCCCCACGACCGGCAAAATAAGCTGACCGATATCGTGAGCCTTACCGTCATCGGCCCGAACGTTTACGAGGCCGACCGTTTCGCAACGGCCGCCTTTGCCATGGGCAAGGCGGGCATCGGGTTCATTGAGAAACTGGAAGGGCTAGAAGGGTATTCAATAGACCGCGGCGGCATCGCGACCATGACGACTGGATTTAAAAAATATGTGGCGTAAACTCTTGGACTGGATAGACGGCATTTTGAACCGAACGACGATGTACCGGCTCGTTCTTTATTATCTCATCGGCCTCTGGATCGCCGCGATGGGCTTAAGCGCTCTGCACGCGCTTCCGTACGAGCCCTCTGCCGTTTTCGTCTCCGCCCTTTTCATCACCGGCGTCTGTCTGCTGGTGAATGAGATTTTTGCCCGGGTTTTCAAAGTTCAAACCAATGAAGAGTCGGTTTATATTACCGCCCTTATTCTGACCCTCATCATCTCGCCCTTGGACATATTCCGCTCCGGCGTTTTCATTGAGACCGCCCTTTGGGCCTCCGTCTTCGCCATCGCCTCAAAGTACATCTTCGCCATTAAAAAGAAGCACGTGTTTAACCCGGCGGCCTTCGGCGTCGTAGCGACTGCGCTCTTTCTCGGTGAAGCCGCGAGCTGGTGGGTCGGCACGGCCGTCATGGCGCCTTTCGTCATCGCGGGCGGGCTTATCATGGTCCGCAAACTCCAGCGCAGCGACCTCGTTTGGAGCTTTTCCCTGGCCGCCATCGCGGCGACGCTCGCGACTAACCTGGGGCAAGGGCTCGGGCTTTTCACCATTCTCTCCCGCACTTTATTTGAAGCGCCCTTTTTCTTTTTCGCCTTCGTGATGCTTACCGAACCGCTGACCGCTCCGCCCACGCGCTTTTGGCGGATTGCTTACGGCCTCCTGGTCGGCGTGCTTTTCGCTCCGGCTCTCCACATCGGCGGCGTTTATTCCACGCCGGAGCTCGCGCTGATCTTAGGCAACGTGTTCTCGTACATCGTGAGCCCAAAACAAAAACTGGTCCTGAAGCTGAAGGAGAAGATACAAATCGCGCCAGATATGTACGACTTTGTTTTCACGGGTAGCGGGGAAATGAAGTTCAAGCCGGGCCAGTACATGGAATGGACCCTGGGCCACAAGAAGACCGACAGCCGCGGCAACCGGCGTTACTTCACGCTGGCCTCTTCGCCGACGGAGAACGAAATCCGCTTGGGCGTGAGATTCTACGAAAGGTCCAGTTCGTTCAAGCGGGCCCTGCTTAATCTGGACGAAGGGGGGACAATAGCGGCGGCCGGACTCGCCGGCGACTTCACCTTGCCGAAGGATAAAAACGAGAAATTGGTATTTATCGCCGGCGGCATCGGCATCACGCCGTTCCGCAGCATGGCCAAATACCTTTCGGACAAGGGCGAAAGGCGGGATATCATCCTCATTTACTCAAATCGGAGCGCCGAGGACGCCGTCTACAAGGACGTCTTCGTGGAAGCGGGGAGGCGGATTGGCCTCAAAACCGTCCATACCTTCACCGAAACCGCGCCTGCCCTCTGGAAAGGGGAAAAGGGGCGGGTGAACGCGGCGATGGTCGCCCGCAACGCGCCGGATTGGCGCGAACGGACCTTTTACATCTCCGGCACGCACGCCATGGTTGCGGCCGCGGAAGAGGCCCTGAAAGGCATGGGGGTCCACCAGAGCCGGATCAAGACCGACTTCTTCCCAGGGTTCGTTTAATCGTTTAAAATAAACTCAATGCGCCAAGCTTTAACCGGCCTTGTCCAAAGATATAAAACCTGCTTCCGCGACCCGAAATACGTTTGGTCGCTTATCACCGGCATCTTCTTTCTCGCCATCGGCATCACGGCCTCCGTTTACGCGATACTTTACGCCACGAGCGCGGCGAGCAATTCCGTCACCGACCTCATCCTGAGTAACATTCCGGTCTTTGACGTGGATTGGGCCTTCGTTTACGGTCCGCTCATCTTCTGGATTGTCGTCATTCTCTACACCGCCTGGCATCCGGAGCGCCTGCCCTTCACATTGAAAGCTCTGGCCGTCTTTCTCGTCATCCGCTCCGCCTTCGTGAGCTTGACCCACATCAGCCCCTTCCCGACGCACGTCCAGATAGATTCTTCCGGATTCCTCTCCGTTTTCACGACCGGCAAGGACCAGTTCTTCTCCGGCCACACCGGGCTGCCGTTCATGATCGCCATGATCTACTGGCGGGACAAGTTCATGCGGAACTTCGCGCTGCTTTCGTCCTTCTTCTTCGCCGTCGTGGTTCTTTTGGGACATCTGCACTATTCCATTGACGTCTTCGCCGCCTTTTTCATCACCTACGCCATCTTCCACATCACCCTTTCCATGTTCCACCGGGACCGGCTGAGGTTCCTCGGCCAGGAACCGGCGCTCGCACCGGAAGCGAAATAGGGATAACGATGGAGACCTTGAAGAGGAATAAGGGCAATTACATTAAGGCGGCCTTGGCCGTTTTGGCCGCCGTTCTCATCGTGCTTTTTATCCTGCTCTTCCGGCAATACAGCGACCTGCGCCGCGAGAGGCTTTTGAACGAGCAAGCCGTCTGGCTTTCGTTCGCGAGCCGCCGCGCGCCCCTGCCGCCCACGGAGGCGGCCATCATCCAGCCGTGGATGACTTTTGACTACGTGAACCGCGTCTTCGCCTTGCCGCGCGCCTACCTCCAAACCGCTTTAAATGTAGCGGACCCGCGCTACCCGCAAATCCCGCTCTACCGTTACGCTGAATCGCAGCACCTGGACCCGTGGGCCTTTACCGACGAAGTGAGAAATTCGGTCAAAATATACCAGCCAACCATTCAATAAAATGGCCTACGGTTCGGTTATCGGCGTTCTTCTTTCCTACGTCCTCCTTTACAAGTATTTCGCCATCTTCGGAGCGATATTCCTCGCGGGCATCATCGTGCCGATACCGGCCTCGGAGCTTCTAATGGCCGTCGGCGCCTTTGCCGGCCAGGGCTACATGAATTTTTGGCTCGCGCTTGCCGCGGGGCTTGCCGGGAATGTCTTAGGCGATCTGGTTGATTTTTTCCTGGCCAGAAGATACGGCACCGCCGTATTGCGCAAGTTCCGCCTGGACAAGCGCAAATTTATCGGAGCGCTGGAAGCGGAGGTCAGGCGCGACGCGCCTTTCATGATATTTTCAACGCGCATCGCCGGCGCCCTGGGCCCGGCGGTGAATGTTTTCTCCGGCATCTCCGGCGTCTCTTTCAAAAAATTCCTGTTCTACGATGCGACCGGGAACCTGGTGGATATCGGCGGACTCTTGCTCATCGGCTACGCTGTCGGCAGTTATTGGGAAAGCTTTTCCGACGTCGTCGGCATCATTGTGGCCATCACGGTCGTCGCCATTGTAATGTTCATCCTTTGGCGCATCTCGCGGCGCATTATACGGAGAGGTTCGGCGGCAGGGGACGAGGCCGCTTAATAGCCGGCCGGGAAGTTATAAGAGGAGGGGATTTGCTTGGGCGCTTCGGCGGCCGAGCCGTAAACTATCGCTATCTCCTGGTGTTCTTGGAGCTCTAAATCCCTGGGGTTTCCGGCATAGGGCGCGCCGTTAACGTAAAAGGCGAGCGTGTCGGTGGCCGTCGCGCAATATCCGCCGATGCAATCCTGCGTGAGGCGCACGCCCCAAATGTCAAAAAATTGTCCGAGGTAGAAGGGCTGCACGACCGGGGATTCCACGTGGACGATGGCCGTGTCGTCGTGAACGTGAATGGGAGCGATAAAACTACCCGCCGGGTCAATGCCGATATCGGCCGGCACCGGTACGCTTTGGCCGTGGATGAAAATATCCAAGTGCTGATGGATATGAAGCGTCGTGCCTTCCTCCGCGAGAGCGGGGAGACCGGTGGCCTGGAGCCGGGCAGCCAAGCTCGTTCCGTTATTGGCCGCCCACGGGGCGTCACCCGTAAGGAGCCCAGGAAGCGCACTCGGGTCGGCGATGGGCTTCGGCGCCGGCGCCTGGCCGCTCCGGCCGAGCCGAACGAGGACCGCCACCAATACCATCAATCCGCCGACATAATAAATGGTCTTGTTCTTTTTCATAATAGTTTTCAGTTTAACATAAAAACTCCGGCAAAAATGCCGGAGCCTCTTTATTGAAAAAAACCTGAATGGGTTGTAGTATGGAAACGCTATTGCGGGATCATCTAATGGTAGGATACATGACTCTGAATCATGTCATCTAGGTTCGAATCCTAGTCCCGCAGCTATTCACGTTCATCACCACCTTGACCCTAATTAATAGAATCAAAGCTTTTTGGTCTAAGTTGGAACGCTACGACAAATTTCTGGCCACCGCGTCTTTTTTGTTTTTAGCCGTCATCGGCATCGCTTTGATCTTCTACCAAGCGCCTTACGCTCCGGACCAGTTCTTCGTCTTCGCCGGACTTGTGGCCTTCATCATCGGCAAGGGGAAAAAATTCTTGCGGGATTGGACCCCGCCCATCCTCCTGATCCTCGCCTATGAATATTTGAGGACTCTTATCCCCGAAGTTAACCACGTTGTCCATTACCTGCCGATGATTACTTTTGACAAGGCGCTTTTTGGCCTGCCCCCGACTATTCCGCTTCAGCATTTGTTCTATTCAGCCGCGGCTCTCCATTGGTACGACTACGCCGCTTCTTTTCTTTACTACTCCCATTTCGTTATTCCTCTCCTCGTCGCCTTCGCCTTTTGGCTCAACGACCGGCGGCTTTTTGAAAATTACGTTTTCACCATCGTCGGCGTTTCGTTCGCCGGCTTTCTGACGTTCTTGCTCTTCCCGGCGGCGCCGCCTTGGCTCGCGAGCCTCAAGGGCTTTCTGCCGCCCGTCACGCACATCACCGCCATCGTCTCGCAGCACCTTTTGGGCTTTCTGGCCCTGCCCACCGTCTACGCCGTCTTCAAATCAAATCCGGTGGCGGCGGTCCCTTCGCTCCATATGGCCTACGCAGCCGTGACCGCCATCTTCCTTTCCAAGAAATTCCCCAAATGGACCCCGCTTTTCGTCCTCTACGCCTTGGCGATGGCCGTGGGCGTTATCTACCTCGGCGAGCATTATTTCTTTGACGTTTTAACGGGCATTCTGTGCGCCGGCCTGGCCTACTGGGGCGTCCACGCCCTTTTTCGCACCAAGACCGTGGAGAGAATAGTGGACCTTCCGGAACAGGCCTAAACGGCCGACGCTCCCGCTTGCCATTTGGGGCGGGCGGTTTGATAATGCGAGCGTATGGAGCCATTAGCCGCCAAGATCAGGCCCAAAAACTTAAAAGAATTCATCGGCCAGGAACACCTTGTGGGGCCGGGCAACCCCTCGACCGGACTCGGGGCAGGACCTATCCGCGAGGCGATAGAAAAGAAGCATCTCTTCTCCTTCATCCTTTGGGGACCGCCCGGAGTGGGGAAGACCACGCTCGCAAAGATATACGCCAATGCCTTGGGCGCCGACTTCGTGGAACTTTCGGCCGTCTCGGCCGGCAAGGACGATATTAAGGAGGTGGTCAAAGGCCAGGCGGGACTCCGGCCCACGATATTGTTCTTGGACGAGATCCACCGGTTCAACAAAGCCCAGCAGGACTTTCTTCTGCCGTTCGTGGAGACCGGCCGCATTACGCTCGTCGGCGCGACGACCGAAAATCCGTCATTTGAAGTTATCAGCCCCTTGCTTTCGCGGTGCCGCGTCTTCGTGTTGAACGAGCTTTCACCGGAGGAACTTTCAAAAATAATAGACCGCACGGGCATCGCGATGGACAAGGCCGCCCGCGAGTGGGTCATTAACTTCGCGAACGGCGACGCCCGCCAGCTACTGGGGCTTTTGGAAGCAACGCAGGCCCTGTACAAAGAGGTGAATATCCAGACCCTCACGGACGCCCTTCAATCCAAATACATCCGGTACGACAAAAAAGGCGACGAACACTATGACACCATCAGCGCCTTTATAAAAAGCATGCGGGCTTCCCAGCCGGACGCGGCGCTTTACTATCTTGCGCGCATGGTGGAGGCGGGGGAGGACCCTAAATTCATCGCCCGGCGCATGGTCATCTTTGCCTCGGAGGACGTGGGGCTCGCCGACCCCATGGCCCTGGAGGTCGCGAATAACGTCTTCCGGGCCGTGGAGGTCATCGGGTTGCCGGAATGCGCCATCAACCTCGCCCACGGCGTCTGCTACCTTTCGGGCGCCCCGAAGACCAAGCGCTCGTACGAGGCCTATTTCCGGGCCGTGGAGGACGTGAAGCAATACGGCAATCTGCCAATCCCGCTCCAAATCCGCAACCCGGTCACGAAATTAATGAAGGATCTGGACTACGGCAAGGGCTACGAGCGCTATCCCAAAAACGACCTTCTGCCCGAAAAGCTCAAAGGGAAGAAGTATCTGATTTAGTGATTTTGGACGAGTCCGGCTTGTAGCGGGCGAGGGGCACCAGGCCCTTTTGCCACCCGGCAATGATCGGGTCCACGAACTTCCACATCGCTTTTATCTCGCCGCTTGAGACGAAGAGCGTCTGGTCGTCCGTTATGCAATCCCAAAGAAGCTTTTCGTAATCCTCGGCCGGCTTGCCTTTGCCGTGTTTTCTGAAATTGAATCCGAGCTTGCGCTCTTCAAGCTCAACCGTCCGGCCTGGCTTCTTGGCCCAGAAGCGGATTGTGATGCCTTCCTTGGGCTCCACGTGGAACGTAAGCGTATTCCGTTTGCCGGATTCTCCGCGCGAGATTATCTCTATCTCTTTGAGGGATTTGCCCAGGCGTTTGCCGGCTTCCAGCGTAAACTGCACTCCGCGCCATTTCGGGTCGTTGATCTCGGCCCCGACGCGGAAATAGGTCTCGGTCTCCGAGTCCGAAGCCGCGCCTACCACGCTCCGGTAACCGTCGTACTGGGCGCGGAAGGTCCGGGTCTTCACGTCCCGCTCCGTCGGCGTCTTGAGGGAACGCAGTAAATTTAAACGGGCTGCCCGCACGCGCTTGGCCGTAAAATCCTTGGGCCGCTCCATCGCGACGAGCGCGAGCATCTGGAGCAAATGGTTCTGGCCCACGTCCCGCAGGGCGCCCACGCCGTCATAGAAGCCGCCGCGGCCTTCCACGCCCAGTATCTCCCAAAGACGGATGTTCACCTCCGCGATGGAATCCTTGCCCCAGTTCGCCTCAAAGAGAGTGTTGGAAAAACGGAAGGCGAGTATATTCTGGAGCATCTCCTTGGCGAGATAGTGGTCAATGCGATATATCTGGTTCTCGGCGAAAAGCCGCCCCAAAAGCACGTCCAAGGCCTTGGCGCTTTTAAGATCGCTGCCGAACGGCTTTTCCACGATGACCCGCGTCCAGCCGCTCTCCGGTCCGCCGCAGGGCTCGTTCAAGCCGGTCGCGGCAAGATTTTTCAAAATTTCCGGATAGAGCCGGGGCGGCACGGCGAGATAAAAGAGCTTGTTGGAGCACATACCCCAGGCGCGGTCTATTTCGTCCAGCCGCTTTTTGAGGCGGACGTAGTCGCTCTTTTTTTCAAAAAATCCCTGCGAATAAGAAAAAAGCGAGAGAAATTTTTTCAGCTCTTTTCTTTCCGGTCCGCTTGCGCGCTTGATGAGATTCGCGGCGGCCATAGCCGTGAAATTCCGGTCCTGAAGGCCGCGCCTGGCGAAGCCGACGACCCGGAACATCCGGGGCAGGGAACCGCTCCGGTAAAGATTAAAAAGAGCCGGCGTTATCTTCTGGGCCGTCAGGTCGCCCGTCGCGCCAAGAATTACGATAATTGTCGGGATCTTCGGCTTATCCATTTATCTTCCGCGCCCAATCGGCCAAGGCCGCCAGATATTCAGTTACGCGTTTTTTTGTCTCCTCGTCTATCAGGTTCCCCTCGGCGTCAAATTTGTCCTGAATCATCGGGACCATAACTTCCGGCTTGTTCAAGGGGTACACATTGAGGAACACGAACGACTGGCGCAGATGGTACTGGGCCTTGGCGCCGCCCTGAAGGCCGACGGAACCGCTCATAATGCCGGCCGGCTTGCCGGTCCAGGCGCTATCGCCATAGGGCCGGGAGGCCCAATCAATGGCGTTTTTAAGGACACCCGGAACGGAATAGTTGTATTCCGGCGTCACGAAAAGAACGGCGTCGCTCTCTTTGATCTTCTTTTTGAGCTCTTGCACGCTCTCCGGCGGGTTCTGCTCAAGATCCTGGTTGAAGAGCGGCAATCCGCCGACCTCGGCTATCTCCACCGTCACGCCCTCGGGCGCGAGATTCACCGCGGCTCTCAAGAGCTTCGCGTGGAACGACTCCTTCCTCAAACTGCCCGGGATGCCCAGGACTTTAATGTTGGTCATACACCATATAATACGGATGAGAATGCTTTCCGGCAACAAACGCCCCCGCGGAGTTTGGTATAATAGGGGAATGAGAAAACTTATTAATGCTTTGGCCGTGATTGCCGGCCTGGGGCTCATCGCCCTCGCGATCTACTATTGGTCCACGCCGGCGGACGTTTTGCCGCATTTTCTGCCGGGATATGTCGCGGCCCGGACCACGCCGCACTTCAAGCACGGCGTAGGTTCCTTGATAGTCGGCCTCGGTCTTTTGGCCTACGTTTGGTTCGCGACCGGCAAGAAGAAGCGCTCAGGCGAGCACGGCCAGGCAAATTAAGCCGGCCACGATGCAATAAACGGCGAAGGGCGTAAGCTTATTCGTCTTGAAATATTTGGTGAGGAACCTCACTGAAAACCAGGCGCCCAGCGCGGCGCAGACCGCCCCGATGAGGGCGGTTAAAATTGCCTGACCCTGGCCGGAAAAAGCGAGCCCGGGCAGTTCCAAAAGCGCGGCGGCGGCGATAACCGGCGTCGCGAGCAGAAATGAAAAGCGCAGGGCATCCTCGTGCGAAAGGCCAACCAGCAGTCCGCCGGATATCGTGGAACCGGTCCGGGAAAATCCGGGGAGAAGGGCAATGACCTGCATGAGCCCGATTTTGACCGCCTTGCCCCACGAGACCTCGCTGGCAATCCGTTCGTCGGCATAATCGGCCTCCGCCGCCGCCTTGGCTTTTTTCCGCAGGGCTTCGGCGATGAGGAGCATCACGCCGTTCAAGACCAAAAATCCGGCGACGTATCCGGGCGCGGCGAAAAAGGCCTTGAAGGTCTTTTCAAAAATGAGTCCCGCAATGCCGACTGGGACGGTCGCGACGACCAGGAGCCAGCCGAGCTTGGCCGAAAGGTCGTCCGTCCGGATCTCCCGTTCCTTGAGCGAGCGGAAGATGCCGGTGATTATCCGCTTCCAATCCTTGAAGTAATAGGCGAAAAGCGTAATGGCGGTCGCGAAATGGGTCGCCACGATGAACATCAGGAAATAGTTGGCGTTCTGCTCTATGCGCCATCCGAGGATCGCCGGCAGAAGCACACTGTGGCCCAAACTGGAGATAGGGAAAAGTTCCGAAACGCCCTGCAGGCCTCCGAGAACGATACTCTGGAAGATGGAGATCATAACTGGTTCATATTAACACAAAACCTTTTATAAACTAGAATTGAAAGATGGACCAACAACCGCAGCCCGCTCCTCAGCCCGGCACGCCTCTCATGACCACCTGTCCGATCTGCCACGTGACTATCCCAGCCTCGTTCTTTTTTTGCCCGAATTGCGGCGCGTCGCTTCGGCCGGCTCCGCCGGTAGTGACCATGAAGCAGCAGATCAGCGCCTACTCCGTTTCTCTTTTTCTGCCGCCCTTCGGCCTCTGGTACGTTTGGAAATACATCCGCTCCGGCGAACCCAAGGTCAGAAGAGTCGGCATCATCGCGCTCGTCCTCACCGTCATTTCCATCATCGTCACAATCTGGCTCACCACCGGACTTTTAAGCTCCGTAAACCAGGCCGTGAACCAATCGCTCGGCTCGTACGGCAGCTTATGATTATAAGGTCTGCGGCTTTTTGCCTTCCACTTGGATGGTTTTTAATCGCAGTTTGCCTTCAACGATCTCCGCTGCCAATAATTTGACGCGCTGAGGCCTGCCCTGAGCCTGTCGAAGGGTCCACACGCCCGGCTCGGGATTCAGGGCGCGAATTTTTCGGTCAATGGAGACGGCAATATCGCCGCCTTCTTTTTGGGCCTTTTCCAGATCGGCTCCGCTCACAAAAGCATCGTCGGCCGAGAACTTTTTCGTATGCGTTGCGAACGCTTCGTTCTGCGGCACCGGCTTAATTTCACCATCAAGATACCGCGGCAACGTCTCAATGAGCAGGTCGGCGGAAAGTTCGGCCAAGGCGTCGTGTAATTTTGAAAATTGAAAATTGAAAATTGAAAATTCCAATTCTCGCTTTGCGAGAATTGGGCCGTGGTCCACTTTCTCGTCCATTAAAATGAGCGTCGTGCCGGTCGTATCATCGCCGGAGAGGATCGCCGACTGGATGGGTGTTGCTCCGCGGTATTTGGGGAGCAGCGACGGATGGACGACGATAATGCCTTTCGGGAACGCCTCAATGATATTTTGGGGGATCATCTTGCCGTAGGCCGCCAGAACGGCGAAATCGTATTGAGTATTTTGTATCTGGCGTTTAATATCCGAAAGGTCTTCCGGCTGAAGAACGGGGGTATCGTATTTTTGGGCCAGCGCCTTAACCGGCGGGGGAGTAATAGTACCCTTGCGGCCGACCGGTCGGTCGGGGTTAGTGACGACGAGCGCCGGCGCGAGGCCGGATTGAATGAGCCGCTCCAATATGACGGCGGCAAACTGCGGCGTGCCGAAAAAAACGTATTTCATTTTTCGCCGGCTTCCCCGATGCGGTACAGTTTTTCCGCCCGGTCTATGAATATCCGGCCGTTCAAATGGTCCACCTCGTGCTGGAAGACGCGGGCAAGGAGTCCCCAGGCGTTTATCTTGAGCTTCTTACCGTTCGGTCCCTCTCCCGTAAGCGTCAGGCGGTAGTGGCGGGGCGTCGGGCCGTAGGTTTCGGGGACGCTTAAGCAACCTTCTTCCAGCGTCTCCATTTCTTTGGAGAACTTGGAAAGCTCCGGATTAAAAACGGCGTAGAACTTCGGATGGCCCTGACTGTCCGTCACCTGGGCCACGAAGACCCGGTAGGGCAATCCGATCTGGTTGGCCGAGAGGCCCACGCCGTCCGCCTCCTTCATCATCTGGCGCATCTTCCTCACTAGCTCAATGACCTCTTTTTTGGAATGTTTTTTGAAATCAAAAGGAACGGTCTTCCGGCGGAGGAATTCCTCGTTCTTCTTCGTCGCGATTGTCACGATCTTGTTAGGCATGCCTATTTCTTATTTTTGTCCCCATCAAACAAGAGCCGCATGAAATACGCCCCCTTGTTCTTAACGTTCTTGTTCTGGGCGATGCTCTGCGCGAGGGTCATCAGCGTTCCTTCGTCGCGCTCTTTGGCGAGCTTGATATAGAGCGCCTTGTGCGCCCGGTCGCCCAGAATGTCGGCCAGCAGAAGGCCCGTCATCTGGTATTTCCGGTACACGTGGCTTTCCTTGGCCCTCTTCTTTATCTCTTTGAGGTATTCCTCGTTAAAAGCCATTACGCTAATTCTATGCTAGAATTCAATCAAATAACAAGATAACTTAAGATCCCGGACATGAAAAAACGCCTGTTTATCGCTCTAAATCTCTCCGAAAACGTCAAAGACAACATTGAGGCCGTTTTAAACGGAGTGCCTTTGCCGCGTCAGTTCGGCCTGCGGCTCGTGGCGCGGGAGAATTGGCACGTCACGGTCCTTTTTCTCGGCGACCAGGAAGAAGATGACATTCCGAAGATAAAAACGGCTATGGCAGAGGCGGTGCAGAAAAGGGGAGCCGGCGCCCCTCAGGGCAAGCTTCAGCAGATAAACTACGGTCCGCCGGGACCGCGGCCGCGGATGGTCTGGACGCACGTTTCCCGCGACGCCTCGGACGGCATCGGCTATCTGAAAAAACTTCTGGAAGAGAAGCTCACCGGACAAAAAATCAAATGGGAGCACGGGGACTTTGAAAAGTTTGACGGTCATATCACTCTCGCGCGCTTCGCGCCGACCGCCCTCAAATCCCTGCCGCGCCTCCAAAAACCCCTGAACTTTTCTTTCACCGCGCCCACCCTGGACCTCGTGGCCTCGGAGCTCCGCCGCGGCGGGCCGAAATATACCGTTCTCGCCAAAATTGCTTTTTAGGGCCGCTCACGATTAAAATTGAAATATATATATGCCTACCATCAACAAAAAGATACAAAAGTTCATCGCCGTCGTCGTGGTCGTCCTCATCGTCGGCGGAGCGCTCTTTTACGGCGGATTTGAGTTCGGCGTTCAGAAGGTCTCGGACCAAGCGGCCGCGGCCGTTATGAACGCCGGCGCCGCCGGACCCCTTAAAGACGCCGACACCTCCGTGCTTTGGAACACCATCTCGCTCCTCAAACAAAACTACTACGGCATCAGCGGCATTTCCGACCAGGATCTAGTCTACGGCGCGGCGGCGGGAGCGGCGAACGCGGTCGGCGACCCGTACACCGTTTTCTTCAAGCCGAGCGACGCCCAAAGCTTCAGCGAGAATCTGAACGGCAACTTCGGCGGCATCGGCGCGGAAATCGGCATCCAGGACGGAGCGATAGTCGTCATCGCGCCCCTCAAGGACAATCCGGCCGAAGCGGCCGGCATCAAGTCCGGTGACGAGATCGTGAAGATAAACGCCAGCTCCACGTCCGGCATGACGGTAGACCAGGCCGTGGCCCTCATCCGCGGGCCCATCGGCTCTTCGGTCACGCTCTCGGTAATAAGGCAGGGTTGGAACGCGCCCAAGGATTTCAAGATTGCCCGGGCGAACATCGTCGTCCCCACGCTGGATTGGAAAATGCTGCCGGGTAACGTCGCCTATTTCCAGCTTTATAATTTCAACGCGAACGCGAACATCCTTTTCTACAACGACGCCCTCTCGGCCCTGATGCAGGGCGCGAAGGGGATGGTCCTGGACCTCAGGGACGATCCGGGCGGATATTTGGACGTCGCCCAGGAAATTGCCGGCTGGCTCCTTAACCGCGGCGACCTCGTGGTGCGCGAAAGGATGCGCGACGGTTCGGAAACGGTTTTGCGGGCGAACGGCAACGCCGCCCTGGCCCAAATGCCAATCGTCGTCCTCGTGAACGGCGGTTCGGCCTCGGCCTCGGAGATACTCGCGGGCGCCCTGCGCGATGACCGGGGAGTGAAACTGGTGGGCGAACAGACCTTCGGCAAAGGGAGCGTGCAGGAGTTGGAGAATTTGCCCGACGGTTCCGAGCTTAAGGTGTCCATCGCCGAGTGGCTCACCCCCAAGGGCTACACCATCAACCACGTCGGATTAAAACCGGACTATATCGTACCCTTCACGGACGCCGATGCGGCCGCGAAAAAGGACCCGCAATTGGATAAGGCCCTTCAGGTTCTGCAATCCGCAATGAAGTAAAAGCAATCCAATTTCAATTTCCTTATGGCACGGCAAGTTGAAAAAGTGGGTAAGACTTGGCCAAGCGGCCCGGAGCGCACACTTTTTTGGCTTGACGTGCCATTTTGGATCCAAGGCACATGAAAGTTATCATTCTTCAAGACACCAAAAATCTCGGCAAGAGATACGACATAAAGGAGGTCTCCGACGGTTACGCCCGGAACGTCCTTCTGCCCAAAAAGATCGTTGAGGTCGCGACCAAAGAAAATCTGGAGCGCCTGGCGCAAAAAAAGGCCGCCCTGGAGGCGGACCGCGCAACGCGGGTGGCTCAGCTCAAGATTGAGGCGGGGAAACTCGCGGCCCTGACTTTGCAGTTTTCCCTCAAGGCGGGGGAGAAGGGCGAGGCCTTCGGCTCCATCACCGAAAGCGACATCAAAAAGGAGCTCGCGAAAAACGGCTTCTCGGACCTGAAACTGGAACTCCCCAAGCACATAAAAACATTCGGCGAGCATCTGGTGCCAGCCGAACTGGGGGAAGGAGTGAAGGCAACCATTAGGGTCGCAGTATCAAGTAGCGAGTAGAAAGTAGCAAGTATCGTATACCTGCTACCTACTACTTAATACTTACTACTAGCTGGCAACGACGTTCACTACCTTAACCACCTTTCTTTTCCCGTCAAAGTGGATCTTGCGCTTGTCGGTGAACTTCACGACGCCGTTTTTAATGGCGTAGATGGTGTCGTCGCTGCCGATCCGGACGTTCAATCCCGGATGGTATTTCGTGCCCCGCTGGCGGATGATTATATCGCCCGGCTTGGCCGGTTCGCCGGCAAAAAGCTTCACGCCGAGGCGCTTAGATTCTGATTCTCTGCCTAATTTTGTAGAGCCCTTGGCCTTTGTATGTGCCATATTTCAGATATAAATGTTGTATAATCTTAACGAAACAGAGGAGAGATGTCAAATATAAACTGGGCGCGCTTTAAGAATTGGCTCCGGGAAAAGTGGCCGCTTCTGACCCTCGCGGGCGCTTTTCTTGCTGTCGCGGCTCTCGGTTTCGGCGTGGGATACATCGCCGCCGACCAGGTGAACCGCGCACCGATAATCATCAATCAGGCGGATCCTCATTGACGTACTCAAACTAAATGCGGTATAATCTCGCTTAGTGAAAGCAGGGCCTGGTAGACCCCGTGTTATCTTTCACTCAACAGTACTGTACTTTTCAAAAAGGAGCGTAGTAAATGGATGAAGTCACTTCTTCTCCTCAGCTGATCCTCGTGTTCGGGTGCGGAACGTGCTCAAACACTGTCCCACACTTCAGCAACGAAGAGTCCCGGGCATGGTTTAAAAGCATGGGTATAACACCAGACTCGCCGCATGAAATAAGATTCATAAACGGCGGAGCTGGAGCCCTCTTTCATGATCATTCTGGGATGCCGGATGAAAATAGCGGAATGAAGTTCCTCTATCACGAGATAGTCAGCCGGCCGAATATTGACCGGATAGTTTTCGCAAACCACTTGCTTTGCGAGTGGTATCTTTCGAAAATGGGGGTTCTCGGATTCATCAATGGTGAACGCACCATTGAAAACAAGATCCGGGGAGATTTACACAGAGCAAGAGACCTCACCCAAAGAGTCCTGCACGAGATCCACATGGATCGCAGCAACATGGCTTCAAAATTCTTGCTGTTGCGAGGGAAGCAGAAGCCGGATCCTGTGATCAAGACGTTTCTTCAAGAGGGTACTTCACTCAGCGAAGTGAAGCGATCCTAACAGTTTCAGTCTACCACCAATAAACAGCCGCTCATGCGCATGAGCGGCTTTTTCTTACCTCATCGGCAAATCCTAGTAATCGATTAAAGTGCTATAATGCACCAATGGAAAACAACTCATCGGTGCCGCACGAAATGGTCACGACCGCTTTTGAACTGAACGGCTACCGCATCGTCAAGAACTTCGGCATCGCGAAGGGGATAATCGTCCGCTCGCGGTCCATCTTCGGCCTCATCGGGGCCGGATTCCAAACGCTCGTGGGCGGGAACATCACGCTGCTAACCAACCTGTGCGAAAAAACGCGGAACCACGCTTTTGATCTTATGCTCCAGCACGCCGCCGAAATGGGCGCGAACGCCGTCATCGGCGCGCGATACGACGCGACGGAAGTGATGGGCGGCGTCACCGAGGTCCTGGCCTACGGCACAGCCGTCCAAGTGGAAAAGATATAAATCATCTGCCGACTTAAAACGGCCGGGGGCGGCCATTTTTCTTTCTCTTGTATCTGCATTGACGCATTAGGGGATTTAGTGATAAAATAGAGGCAACATTAACAATTGAGGAAAGGAGATGGAAAATGCTGTTGGTCAAGATATGGCCATTGCCAAAAATATCTGAGCTTCAGCTCAAGGCGCTTTATGACGAAATCGTTGCTGTCTTCGGATCCATGCCGGAGCTCGAAATCAATGCCAGGGATGTCGTAATCGGATACCCGTCCGATATGATGCTCTACGGTCTCGGTACGGATATAGTCGTCGAGGTGGATAAACTGTTCGACACTCCGAAGCGCACGCCGGCCGTAAGAAGCCGCTTGAGGGCCGAATTAGGCAATGCCGTGAAGCACGCTTTTCCGAACGCGAAGGTCGAGTGTTTCCTTGGAGATCCGTTCCGGCCGACCAATGAGAATTTCTGGTCGAGCGCAATGCATAGCATAATCCGCGATGTAGTGGACGGCACGCGTAATGTGCGGTTTACTTGCCAAAATTGCAACGATTCGCTGGTGCATGTCGATGGCATGAACATCATTAAATGGAGGAAGAAAGGGATAGGTTCTTCGCTGTGCACGCGCCTGCCTTCGGTGATATGCCCGATCTCTCGTAAGCTTCGGGAAAATTCTTGCCGCCGGACATGCAACACCGGCGGTTTTTTATTGCCTAAATTTTCCCCTCGGCAAGGAACTATTCGCTGCACCCGGGTGGTGTCTTTAAGGATGCTCCTACCATTGACGCAGTATGGAATTAGTGATAACGTATAGACGCAATTTTAGAATACTAAATACAGCAGAAAGGGAGGTAAATAATGCACAAGCAGGAATTAGTCGACCGTCTCGCAAAGTTCGCGGAAGCAAAACATCGCGTTTGCCCGGCCGTGACGTATCAAGTCACGTTCGCCAGATTTCTCATCCACTACTTCACGGAATTAGAGATACCGCATGACAAGATGTACGATTTCTATCGAATCGAGCAAGATCTCGTCGAAATTCTAATCGATGCTTTCGAGAAACTGCGGACCAGCAATGAACCTCAAATTGCCCAATATCGCAGGGCATGTGAAAAGGCGACTGGACGCAAGCTGGTCGAACTGATGAATATCGGCGCCAGCGACGGTTTGGAGCGCGTCGTACATATTGATGAAATATCTGAACTCATCGAAAAAGTGACTGGGTCAAAAAACATAAGCAGGCACTTCAAGAAATACTGCGATGCCCAGCGAACCGTTGTTCAGCAAACTTTTGACCGTTTCTTGCGCCAAGTCGCTCGCCAAGGCATGCGCGAGATGGTGGAAAAATCCACCAGCGCAGTAATGGCCGGCCAGTTCGGAGACACCCGATTAGAAATCGTCACAGGACTGGGCGCCATACAATTCGTGTTCGCGAGGGAAAACGCCATGGTCGGATTCACCGGTGACTCAGACGACCCACTATGCTTGGGCGTGAATTTCCAATTCGCGTATACGGATATGCACACCGCGCTGGATATGGTGGAAGACGTCATCAAGCGCTGGCCAGCGACCACGCCAGAACGTAAGAAGGTGTTTAAGGACGATAAGCAACGAGTGTTCGGAAACACCAAGACAACCTCTAAGAAAGCGGCGCAAGCTAAATCATCGTAATAATGCAAAGCATCATCCCCGACATCCAATGTCGGGGTTTTTATTTCCCCCTCGGCAAGGAACCGCCCGCCGCACCATTTGGTGCGGCGATTTTATTCTCAAGCAGGGGATTGGAGGTGGTATACTTAAGTACACCACCCATTGACGCGATAGGGGATTCAGTGGTAGATTATCGGCAACATTAACAATTGAGGAAAGGAGATGTTCTGTGGTAAACGATCATTACGGTCAGCTGGCATGTGATGTCATCAGGGCCGCGAGGAAACACGTGATAGGAATTGCCAGGTGTTTTACCGGCTCTTTCTATCGCGGTCACGATCATCACCAATGGGATAACCATTTCGGTGGGTGTTTTTGCCTGATGAGCAACGACACCGGCAAGGTCATCTTACTCGCTTTCATCGGCGAGCCAGACCAAAAGAAGTGGAAAAAATATATGCGCCTGGCGCAAGAAAAGGCCGAACGGCTTTTCAAGCATCCAGGCGATATGACAAGCTGGGACAGCCGCGATGACGCTAAGGAGCAATATCCTGGAGCAGTCAGGGGAACGCGGTATATCTATTCGTTCTCCGGCTTCCCACCATACGGAGACACGCTCGCCATGGCTTGCGTGGCCGATGAGATGGAACACGTCTTGGCTAATTCCGGCGGCCGCCTGGAACCGGAAATGTGGATTTCGGCTCAAGATCGCCAAGCCAGGGATGCGGCCGTCACCTATGCCCTTTACAATGAAGAAGTGGCCAAGGGCCACGGCTGCTGATAATTTATGGCCATAGCGCCGCCGCCGGATATGCAACACCGGCGGTTTTTTATTGCCTAAATTTTCCCCTCGGGAGAGTTTCGGCACGCCGGGAAAAGTGCGTAAGACTTGGCCAAGCGGCCCGGAGCGCTCACTTTTCACGGTGCGCCGGAACTCGACGACCTAGTTATACCCAACCTTCTTCAACCAATAATCGTTCTCCCATTCCCATAACTTCTTAGCACCCAAAAAGGCCTGGAAGTCCTCGTGCCAGTAGGGGAACTCCTGGAGTTCCACCCGCCCCTCCATCGGCCCCCATTCGTGAACGCAGGTCTTGGCCTTGAGGTTCCGCGCCAGGCGAATTTTTTCCGTGCCGCCCTTGGTGCGGCGCGTTGATTTGCACTTCAGGCAAACCTGGTCCTGATCTATGCGGAGAATCCAGCGGGTCTCCAAACCGTCCACGCGGTCCTTCATTGCCGCGAGATAGGCGGAGGTCTGGAGGGCATAATCGCGGTAAATGGCCTGGGAGGTCTTGATGTCCAAAATGCCCACCCGGCCGTCTATCATCCCGATTGCGTCCAATGTGCCCGCGTATCTTTCTTCGTAGTTCACGAGGCGCTTTTCAACATAATCTTTGTCCACGTGGATGCCGCGCTCTTCGGAAAATCTCATGAAGGCGTGGACGGCCGGCGCGATGAGCGGGGGAATCTCCGCAGGCTTGCCGACCATTATCGCTTCCACCGTCTCGTGCAAGAGCGTGCCTTCGGCCGCCGACTGCTGTTTTATCTTTTCGCCGGCCTCAAAGTTGTCCAGGTTGCCGTAGAAGCGGTAGAGGGCGGGCTTGGCCTTAATCTCCACGATCTTCGTCACGCGGGGATACCAGAAACCGTCAATCTCGTATCCGGACAGGCGTTTGAACTCGTCGGCGTCCTTATAAGTACCGAATGCCATTTGGTTAATTTTAGGGGAAAACCGAGCGGATTGCCATGGATAACTGGCGGGATAAATGGCCCAAAAGCGGCTCAAAATTGACCTATACGGGGCTTTAGCCAAGCCCGGGAGTCATTGGACCCCCACGACCAAATTTTTGGTGTGGGGGCATGGGGGAGATGGCTAAAAGGGCCTATTTCCGAAACTTAGTACTGTCGCACATGGTATATTTCATGACATGACTATATCAGTTAATGAAAGGTGCAAACCCTTTTGCAACGCATTTATTGCGACGGTCTAATACGCCAAAAAATTACGCCTTATACCCGCTGCTTTTCCCATCTAAGGTATCCAGGAAATTACGTAATTTTGCCTTAGCTTCTTCGGAAGGCGCGGTTTGAGCCTCCATTTCAAGTAAATACCATTCATCCTGTATGTCCGGAAGCAAAAGATCGAATTTGTCCCCGCCATATTGCTCATAAAGACCGACAAGAATGTCGTTCACCTCCCTGTCATATCTTTCGTTGTCAACGACCCGCTCGGCCTTAAGCTCCTCGGGCATCATCTCCTCGGCCTTCTGAACCTCTTCCGGCGACGGTTTATAAGATTCCATGTTATGAGTTGTTAGTTATAAGTGAGAAACCAGCACCTGCAAAAGTTTGATGATTATCTCCCAGATGTAGATCATGAAGTTCACCACGGTCTTCACGACATCCGCCAGGCTCGTGCCGACGTTCTGCGTGAACCAGTTGTTGACGGAGTTCCAAAATCCGATGAGGCCGGAGATGTCGTAGCTGGACCCGACGGACTGGCCGGTCTGCGTCGTTACGGTCTGGCTAACGCCCGTCGCAGTGCCCGCGAGGTTCTGGAGCGCCTGGCCGCCCTGGACCACTTTGGACGTTATTTGGTTGATAAGATTGACGACGTCGGTGAGGGGCAAGGACGGCATGGAACTGCCGCCCACGGGCGGCTGGGGCGCCGCATTGATACCGGTTATCTGGGCCTCCCCCGCCATAGGCAGAAAAACGAACAGCGCTCCCAAAAAGATTCCCAATATTTTTTTCTCCATGTCAAGAATATTATAACACTAATAAGCTCCGCGCTGGATAGTGGCCACGCCCTGAGGCAGATACGCCATCGGGTCTATCGTCACGCCCACCGGCACGAGGCCGGCCGCCGGATAGATGGCCTTAAGCTGGACGCTCGGCGTCCAATAGAGGCCGAAGTGGACGTGCGGCCCGTCGGCATATCCCGTTTCGCCCGAATATCCGATAAGCTCCCCTTTCGTCACCTTTTCTCCCGCCGAGACGACTTGGCGCGAAAGGTGGCCGTAAAGCGTCGTCAGATTGTCGCCGTGGTCTATCATTATGTATTTGCCGTACTGATATTTGCGCCAGCGCGACGTTCCGCGATCGTTATTGTCCACTCTAAAAACCGTGCCGTCGGCGGCTGCGTAGACCGGCGTGCCAATCGGCACTCCGATGTCCACGCCGTTGTGGAAATGATTGCGATAGGCTCTTCTGGCGAACTGCGTCTCGCCGTAGAGCTGAGTGACGATCGGATTTAAGACCGGGAAAATCAAAAGCCCCGGCAATTTTGACGGCAGGAGGTTCGGGTTGAACGAGGCGCGCAACTGGTCTTCAATGTCGCCAATCTGCTGGCTGATGGCCGATTGCTGGGCGTCCAGCTGAGAGATGAGCTGCTGGTAGACGGCCTCCTGACCCTTGGTCTGGTTTAAGAGGTCCTGCTTTTCGGACTGCTGAGCGCTCAAGATGGACTGCTGGTTCGCGAGGTTGACTTGCTGTTCCTGTTTTTGGGCCTTCAAGGAACTGGCGTCCTGGATTTTCTGCGAAAGCGACGACTGGAGGTCCTGCAAGTCGGAGATGTTTTGGAAAAAGGCCTGGTTCAAAAGTTCCGCGTCTTGGGCCGCGGCCACACTCTCCGAAAGGTTGCCGCTTTTAAGGACCAGCGCGATGAGGCTCGGCGTGTCCTGCTGCTGCATCTCCACCATAAGCTCTGCCAAAGCGGCGTGATGGTCTTTTATTTCTTGGCCGATGGTCGTGATGTCCTGCGAGTCCGACTGCATTTGGAGCGTCAGTTTTTGCACGGCGACCTGATTGGACTGAATCTGAAGGTCCAGGTTGTTTATCCCGTTCGTGAGCGTCTGGACGTCCTTGCTGAGGGACGTCTTGGACTGGTTTATCTGGTTCAGTTGGGCCTGGAGGGCGTCGCGCTGAGCCTGGATCTGCGCCAGAACGGCATTCTTCTGGTTTATCTGGTTCTGCAAGTCGGCGGCCGTCGTGGATGTAGCGGCTTGCCCGGATGCAGTTTGAGCCGCGGCGGTGAGAGAAAAAACAAAAGTGGCGGCCAAGACTGAGGCCGCAACTAAAAACACCGCTGTTTTCTTAAAAACACTTGGTTCCATATTAGCCGATCAAGGTTCCCAGTTTGGCGATGGCGACCTGGATGCGCCGGACCGATTCTTCCGGTCCGAGGGCCGCGATAATATCGGCGGGACCGGGCGAAGCATCCTGGCCCGAAAGGGCGACCCGCAAAGGCCAAAGCACCTCTCCCCTGCCTCTTTTTTCGGCGACGGTCATCAGGTAATTTTCTACGGTCTCTTTGCCGGCGGCCGGCGGTATCTTGGCGAGCACGTCCAAGGTAAAGCGCAGGTTGTCCAATATCGCCGCGGCCGGCGTCTCGCGCCAGACAAGCTTCCGCGCCTCGTAATCCGGCAGTTCAAAGAAAAATCCGGCCAGGTCTTTGAAGTCCGAAAGGCGCTTGGCCCGCTCCCTTTCCGTCCCGAGAACTTTTGCGAGGAACGCCTCGTCTTTCCGCCAGGCCTCCGGCAAAAATGGCGCGGCAGCTTCGGCGAGCTTCTCCGGCGGCGAATTTTTTATGTAATGGGCGTTCAGCCAATCCAATTTTTCCGGATTGAAGACCGCGCCGGATTTGGCGACGCGCTTGAAATCAAATTCCTTGAGCATCTCCTCCACCGAGAGCACCTCGCGGTCCTCCGCCGGATGCCAGCCCATCAGGACCATAAAGTTCAAAACCGCCTCTTTCAAATATCCCTGGTCGCGGTAGTCCAGAAGCGATGTCTCCAGATATCTTTTGGAAAGTTTTTTGTGGTCGGGCCCCAGGATGAGCGGCAGATGGGCGTAGTGCGGCGGTTCAATACCCAAGGCCTCCGCGATCGCGATCTGTTTCGGCGTATTGGACAAATGGTCCTCGCCGCGGATGACGTGCGTGATATTCATCTCGTAATCGTCAACGACGACGGCGAAATTATAAAGGGGCGACTCAAGGTCTTTGGCGATGACGATGTCGCCGATGAGGCCGAGATCAAAAGCGACCCGCCCGCGAACCATGTCGGTAAAGGCCACCTCTTTTTCCGGGGTCCGAAAACGGATGACGGCTGTTTCTTTTTTCAGCCGTTCCTTCGCTTCGGCGACGGGAATTGCCCGGCACCGGCCGCCGTATTTGGGCGGCATTCCCTGGCTGAGGAGCGCTTGGCGTTCGGCGTCCAATTCTTCGGGCGTGCAAAAACAATAATACGCCTTGCCTTCTTCAAGCAGGCGTTCCAGATATTTTTTATAGACCGGTAGGCGCTCGCTTTGGCGCCACGGCTCCTCGTCCCATTCAAAGCCAAGCCATTTGAGACCGTCCAATAAGATCTTCTCGTATTCCTTCTTGGAGCGCTCTTTGTCGGTATCTTCAATGCGCAAAAGGAAGGTGCCGCCTTCGTGGCGGGCGAAAAGCCAATTGAAAAGCGCCGTTCGGGCGTTGCCTAAGCTGAACGGGCCCGTGGGCGAAGGCGCAAATCGGACTCTGACTGACATAAGCCGATTATACAGCAAAAATGCGGGTTTGTCACGAAAAACCCTTAAATTGAAAGGACTTCCCGGGCAATGAGCTCGGCGGCATTGGGCTTTCCGAATTCCCTGGCGGCGGCGGACATCTTTTTCTTCAGCTCGTCATTCCCGATGATTTTCTCGGCTTCCGCGATAAAGACGTTCGGCGTGAGGTTCGTTTCTTCCATCACGATGGCCGCGCCGGTCTTGGCATACTCGTGGGCGTTCACGATCTGGTGCTCCCCCGCCACATCGGCCGGAATGGGTACTAAAATGGCGGGCTTGCCGAAGACCGCGATCTCGGCGATGGAATTCGCCCCGGCGCGCGAAACCACGAGGTCGGCGGCGGCGTAGGCGTTCTTCATCTCATCTACGTTCATAAAGCCGAATGGCCTGTATCCTGCCCGCTTCCCCGGCAAGCCGTTCAGGTTCACCGCGCCCGCCTGGTGGATGACCTGGAAGCGCTTCAAAATATCTTCAAGGTTATCTATCACGAACTGGTTGATGCGCGCCGCGCCCTGAGAGCCGCCGACGATGAACACGGTCGGACGGTCGGCCGCCAGCCCCAATATGGACCTGGCGGCCCGGCTTTCCGGCACGTTCGCCAAAAGCGCCGGACGCACCGGATTGCCGATGAGGATGACATTCCTGTTTTTGAAATATTCCTCGGCCGCGGCGAAAGCCACGATGGCCTTCTTCGCAAAATTGCCCGAGATCCGGTTTGTGCGTCCGGGCACCGTATCGGATTCGTGGACGACGATGGGGACGAAGCAGGCCCGGGCGGCCAGGAGCACCGCGAGCGCGCCCGGCCCGCCTTTCGAAAAAACTGCGTCCGGCCGGATTACGAAAACGAGCTTCAGGAATGATTCCGCAAAACCGAAGGCGAGCTTCGGCAAGGCGAAGATGTTGGCCGGCGAAAAATACCGCCGCAGTTTGCTGGAGACCACTGTGTGGACCGCTATGCCCCGCGACTCAAATTCGCCCGCGAAGGCGCCCTTGGGGCCGATGTAGTCCACCCGCACCGCGCCGCCGCCAAGCTTTGTAATTTCGTCCGCAACGGCGAGGAGCGGCATGATGTGCCCGCCCGTTCCCCCGCCGACCAGTAAAATTCTTTTCATTTGTAATTTCTTTAAGATTTTTAAATTAACACTTCATCTAAAATTTGCCTGATCATCCTTGGTACTATTAATGATACCGCGTCCTACGCCGGGCGTTGGCTAGAGCGCTACGTAAGCCGTAACCACTCGCTATCTTTCTCGGGGGTCCGTCTAACGCCGGATCATGATACCGCTCTTTAACCCTTTTCCGATCAGGATTGCGGCCATATCCTCTTTTTTCCAGGAAATCCCGAACATTGCTCACGGTACTGCCGGAAGCATCCATAATCCTTTCTATCTCCCGATATTTAACGCCCTCTTCCAGCATGCCAGCAATAATCATCCTGCGCAAAATTACTTTCTTCTCCTCTTGTGTAAGCACTGAGTTTAAAAAGCGATTGATATCTTCGGGTGTTTCAACCGAACGAAATTGAGCCAATAACCGCGCCAACGCTTTTTTCTCGGCCTCGCTCTTTAATTGTTTCTTAGAGATTCTCATATCCTACACAAACATTATAACTGAGCGCTGGTACTATTAATAGTACCGTGCGTCGGCTATCGGCTAGCTGTAAAAACCACCTGTGTTTTTATTTTTTATGGAGATTGAGCCATGCACTGAAATGCCAATTATTAATTTTTGCGCATTGCGATTTGGGTCGTGATGCCGCCCATGGTAAGGAGCGCCACGAGCGCCGTGCCGCCGTAGCTGATGAACGGCAGCGGCACGCCCGTGAGCGGTATGACGCCAGAAATAGCGCCGATGTTAATGAAGGCCTGGAGTCCGATGATGGTCATAAAGCCGGTGACCATGAGCCGTCCGAAAGCGTCCGGCGCGTTCTTTGCTATCTTGAGGCCGCGCCAAACGAAGAGCAGAAAAACGAGGACCAAGGCGCCCGAGCCGACGAAGCCGAGTTCCTCGCCGATTACGGCGAAGATGGAGTCGCCGATCGGCTCCGGCAGGAAGTGCAGCTTGGTCGTGGAACGGCCGTAGCCAACGCCCCAAAGCCCGCCCGAACCAATGGCGATCATGGCTTGGTTCAGCTGATAGTTGGTGGTCAACGCGTTGCTCTGTTTGTCCAAAAACCCGGTCACGCGCTGCAACCTATAAGGCGTGATGAAAACGAGAGCGGCAAAAGCGGCCGCGCCCAAAAGAATAATGAGACCGATGTAGCGGGCCTTGGCCCCGGCGGCGAAGTACATCGCGAGGGCTCCGGCGACAATGAGAACCGCGGTCGTCGTCGCCGGCTGGAGAATAAGCGGCAGAATAACGCTCCCAAGAAGCAATCCAAAGGGCAGGAGGCCTTTGCCGAAACTTTGGGCGCGCACCTTCCCTTTGGCCAGCCAGGCCGCGGCATAAATAATGAAGGTGAACTTCACGATCTCGCCGGGCTGGAAGCTGAAACTGCCGAAATGAACCCAGCGGTCGGCCCCGAGGGCGTGAAAGCCAAGGGGCGTGAAGACCAAAAGGAGCAATCCGATGCTCAGGGCGAGGAGCCAAACGCTGAGCTTCGCCCAAAAATGGTAGTCAATTAAGAGACCCGCGAAAAACCCGACGAGCCCCGGCAAAAGGCCGAAGAATATCTGGTGCTTCAAATAATAAAAACTGTCGCCGAATTGCGACCGGGCCAAGTCGGAAGAAGCGCTCGCGAGCATCACAAGGCCGAAGACCGTGAGGATGAAGAGGAAGGTGACGAAGGCGTAGTCAATGTTGCCGGCTAATCTTTTCATAGGACGGTGCCGCTCCTTTTCGCCGCGAAAACGCCGTCCGCGAACACCACGGCGCCGTTCACCAAAACCGACTGGACCTCGTGGTCGCGCAGGATGACGATGTCGGCAAAATGGTCCGGCGCAATGAGACCGCGGTGCGAGAGGCCGAGCTTTTTCGCCGGCGCGCCCGTGAGCTTGGCAACCACCTGTTCTTCGGCTATTTTGCCGCCGGATGCCGCAGCCGCGAAAACATCCTTGAGATTGCCGGCCTCGGACTCGTGAAAACTCAAACTTAAAATGGAACGCGGGCTGGCAATGAGTTCCGCGAGAACCGCGCTTTCCATCTTCGCATCAAAAACCTTGCATTCCAATCCGGTCGCGAGCATCAGCTTGAGAAAAGCCCTTTCCGGACGCGTGCTCCAGCTTGCGGCAAGCTCCCCAATCCGCTTCCCCTTAAGGAACTTTAAATGGCGCGGCGCTTCCGCAATCCGCAAATCCGCGAGCGGCAATTTTTTGAAATGAGCGAGGAGCCGGTCCTTGGCGTGGGCGGAACGCACGTCCGCGATGACCTCGGCGGGCTTGCCGCTGCGGAACCAGGACGGCAGGAAGTTCGCGAGCGGAAACCGGGCGTACGGCATCGGAAAAACGTCAAAGTTCACGTTCGCCCGCGCCGCTTGTTTTTCCATCGTCGCGAGCGCGGAACGATAAGAGTCCGCTTCGCCGGCGCTCGGTTCAAAATGGGTGAACTCAACGCTCGCGCCGCTCTTCTTGGCCACGGAAAGAATCAAGGCCAGCTCTTCGTTAAGCTCCCCCGTCAGACCGTTTAGATGGACCGCGAGGAAACATTTTGCCCGGTTGACCTCCTCCGCGAGCGCGACGAGTTCCCACTCAGGCAGGCGCAGCGTCCCAAGATCGCCCAAACCGACGCCCAAGGCGCCTTCCGCCAAGGCCGACTTGATGATGGATGAGATTTGCTTCATCTCGCCGAAATCAAGATCGCGGCCCTTTCCGCCGGTAAAGGACTGGCGCAGCCCTGCATAACCGACGAGCGTTCCGAAGTTCACCGCCGGGTGCCTGGCGTCCAGCGATTTCCTGAACTCTCCGACGGTCTGCCAGTCGTGGCTCCCCCGCCGCAAGGGCTTTACGATGGGCGCAAAAGAGGTGCCATCCGTCCCGTCCACGACGGTCGTCACGCCGCGCCGCAAAAGATACCGCTGGGATGCTTCCGAGATAACCTCGTCCTCCGTCTCCGGTTCAAAATTAATTTCCACGAATCCGGGCGCGACCATGGCACCGGTCGCGTCTATCACCCGCTCCGCTTCGCCCCGGTTGAAATCGCCGAGGCGCGCGACGCGCGTTCTTTGTATCAAAACGTCGGTCTTTTTCGGCGCCGCGCCCGTGCCGTCGTAAACCAAGCCGTTTTTGATGAGCGTTGTCATTGGGAGCTAAGCGAAATGCGCCAGGAAGAAAAGCACGAGCCCGAGAATGGTCGTGACCGCACCGATTATCCAAAACCTCATCGTGACCTGGCTCTCCGGCCAGCCCAGCGCCTCAAAGTGATGGTGGATGGGCGTGGAAAGAAAAACTTTCCGCTTGAAGAGCTTTTTGCTCACGAGCTGGATGATGACGGTGACGGACTCCGCCATCAGCACGAAACCGAAGAACGGTAGAAAGAGCGCCGTGTCGGTCTGCATCGCCATCACGCCGAGCGCGATGCCGAGCGCCATGCTTCCGGTATCGCCCATGAAGAACTTGGCCGGATAAATATTGAACCAGAGAAAGGCAAGAAGCGCTCCCAAAATCGCCGCGTTCATCGTCGCCAAATCGTAATAGCCGAGCGTGAAGGCCGCCACCGCCATTGCGCCGAAGGCGAAAAGCAGAATGCCGCCCGCAAGGCCGTCCAAGCCGTCGGTCTCGTTCGTGGAAAAAGCCGTCGCCACGATAACGAAAATGAAGAACGGAATGTACCACAAACCAATATTAAAAACTCCGACGAACGGCACGGTCAAAGTGTCCCGGCCGAGGCGGAAATAAAACCACCAGGCGCCCAGCGCGGCCACTAGCGTATAAAGGAATATCTTGTGCTTCATCCGAAGCCCGCCGCCGTGAGGGCCGATCTTCAAAATGCCCATCACGTCGTCCACGAGGCCGACGATGGCCGCGAGGAAGAGCGCGGCGAGAGGCAGATATGTCTCCGGCCGGCTTACGAAATTGAAATAGTTGGCGAAACCGTCAAACAGATTGCCGGCAATGAGGAAGATGAGGGCGAGGCCGATGACGGTCGCCCAAATGATGATGCCGCCCATCGTCGGGGTGTTGCCCTTGTGCTTGTGGAACTGGTAGAAGACCGGCGCGCTTTTTTCGTCGCGGATGTTCACCTTGCGCAGGTTGAACTTGACGAGAAGCTTATATATTAAGGGCGTGATGATGAGCGCCACCACGAACGAGAGGGCGAACATCATGAGAACGCGGGTTGCGGCAAAAACGGTCATAAATTGATTAGTTTACTCATTTATTATCCACTAAATTCGCCTATATTCCTAGAACAGGCATGGAACTGACGAAGCAAAAAAGTGTGCGCTCCGGGCCGCTTGGCCAAGTCTTACCCACTTTTTTACTTCGTCAGTTCCACTGGTTATTGGGCTGGGAAAGTATAGGCCTTTTGGATCCAAGCGAGTATATTGTCCAGCTCGTTATACCGGGCGTCGCTCCCCAGGATGACGGCGGCCAAATGCTCGTTGCGGAACGAAAGGATGGTCGCGAGGTTCTCCCCCGCCTTGGGCGAAGTGCCGGTTTTGCCGCCCAAAAAGTCGGGGCGGCCGGAAAGCTGATCAATGTTCGTAACGATGTTGATGCGGTTGCTGTTAACGGGCTGGGCCATAAAACTCGTCAGGCGCGTCCAGCTTAATATCTCCGGATGGTTCGCGAGGATGTATTTAAGGAGCGCGAGGACGTCGCTCGCCGTCGTGGCGTTGCCGTCGTTCCAGCCCGAAGCGTCGTAGACCACGGTGTTCTTCATCCCGATGGCCTGGGCCTTTGCCATGAGCATCCCGACGAACTTGGTATCGCCCACGAAATGCGAAAAGGCCTCGGCGGCGCCGTTTGACGAAGCCAGGAGCATTATCTTCAAAAGGTCTCCGGAATTGTAGACCTCGCCGCCCAAAAGATTGCCGGCCGTCCCCTCGTCGGTCGCGGTGGAGGAAGAAATGGGGATGTTCTTGTCGGTGCCGACGTTTTCCACGACGACCACCGCCGTGAGGAGCTTCGTGAGTGAGGCCAGCGGCCAGACGCGTTCGGTGTTCACCCGCAGGTACGGAAAATTATCGTCCAAGCCCTGCACGATGACCGCCGCGGAAGTTATGGTCGGGTCCAAAACGCTCCAGTCGCGCACCGGCAGTTTGGCCGCGCTGCTGCCACCGCTCGCCGTGCCGCCGTACGCGTCCGTTGAGGTCGCCGCCGCGCCCGGCTGGCGCACCGTGGAAACGGCGGGCGTCGCGAAAAGCGAACCCACTTGCCAAACCACCACTGCCGCGAAAACGAGCAGTATCACTATGATGAGCTGCCACTTCATTGCGTTGATCCGGTTTCCGGCGGAGTTTCAGCGACGCTCTCGGCTTCAAATTGCTTCAGTATCCCCTGGTACTTTTCGTACTCCGGGAGTTCGGTGACGTTCGCGATGCCCATGTGCTTCAGAAAATCAAAACTCGCGCTGTATTCGTAGATGTTCTTCTTGCCCGCTTGAAGCTCGCGCACCACGAGGCCGCGGATCAAAAGGGCGCGGAGGATAAAGGAAGAGTTCACGCCGCGAATGTAGTCCACCGTGGAGCGCGGCACTGGTCCGAGATACGCAATGAGCGAAAGCGTTTCCAGGGCCGCGGGCGTAAGCTCCTCTTTGAATTCGGATTCAACGAGTTTCTTCGCGAGCCAGGCGAGATTCGGCTTCGTCGCAAGCTGGACCGAACCCTTTTCTTCCAGGAGCATCAATCCGCGGTTCGCATCGGCCGCGAGGTTCGCGGCGAGCGTTTTGAGGAGGTCGCCGCATTCTTTCTCGGTGAAGCCGGTGATCTTCGCGATCTTCGCCTTGGCAATCGGCTCTCCGTAAAAGAAAAGGAGCGCCTCTATCGCCGCGAGCTTTTCAGATGTCTTTTCGTCCATTGGTCTTGTTAGCTTGAATGCTTATTTTAAGCGGGGCCGCCGTTCCTGGCAATCGTTATCTCTTCAAACCCCCCCGGCTGGTCGGCCGAGATGAGCTGTTCGCGGATGAGATGCAAAATAGCAAGAAAGAGCACTACAATCTCGCTCTTGCCTTTGCCGTCCTTGAACTTCCCGAAACCCACGGGCTTTTCGGTCAGGCGCGAGAATATCTCTTCTATTTTGGCCTTCAGGTTCACGATCTCGTTTTTAACGCGCACGACGGGCTTGAGGAACTTTTCTATTTCCCCGAGGAGATTTTGGAGGCCGGATTTGAGCTCGTTCGGCCCTACTTTGCCCGGCGGATAGAACGCAGGGGCCTTCGCCATCAGGAACTCGCGCGAAAGCGAGACCGGCGCGGCATGCCAGCCGCTTTTAATATGGATCTGCGCCTTCTTGAGCTCCTGGTAGAGCCGCAGGCGCGCCTCCAGGTCTTTGATGTCCGTTTCCTCCTCGTCCGTGAGAGGCAATGTCGGCAAGAGCACCTTGGATTTGATGAGGAGCAGTTTTGAGGCGATGACCAAAAAATCGGCCACGAGCGAGTGGTCTTTGTTTTCGGCCTCCAATTTCTTCAGGTATTCAAAAAAACTGCCGGTCACTTCGGCGAGGTTCACGAATGTAATCTCCAATTTTTTCTCTTCTATGAGCTCCAGGAGCTTGGCGATGGGCCCCTGATAATGCTCCAAAGTCAGTTCGTACGGCATTTTTACAATGATATAATAAAAGTATGGATTTGGCATCCGACCCACAAAAACTCTCCCCCGTTCTTTTACTCCGTATCGGCCTCGGCCTCGTCTTCATCTACGCCGGCTCCCACGCCATCGCCGACCCCGGCACCTGGACGGGTTTCGTGCCCGGCTGGCTCGGCAACCTGATAAATCCCGTCACCTTCGTTTATATCCACGGGGCTTTTGAACTGGCCTTGGGATTAGGCATCATCATCGGATTTTTCCTGCCCATCCTTTCGTTTCTCGCTTTTCTGGACTTCCTCGCCATTATCGTCTTTTTCGGCGTGGACGACGTCACCTTCCGCGACTTCGGACTTTTAATGTCCGCCCTCGCGCTCTTCATCTTCACAAGAAAAGAAAAATAAAAATGGCCACCATTTGGTGACCATTTGCCTCATTCATTCCTTATTGTAGCGGTACTGATTCGTCCACTACTTTAGCGCCTATAAACGACGTGTCGGCCGGGGTTGCAAGAATACCAACAACGATCGTCCTTGGTCCACCCATGGACGAACTGGCAGGCATTATCTCGTTGACTGGAACTTGGTAGAAGCAAACCTTCGCGCCGACCTTGAACATGTCAGGATTGGTCATTATCAACCCCTCCTGAAATACGAACACGTCGGTTGATTGATATTCGCCCCCCTTGTTTCTCAGTACGGTTATCTTAGCGACCTTCGTTTTCTCGAAGCACGTTATGCCGTGAGTAACAGTGCCGACATATATCGTAGTTATCTTCTCAAAATTCAATTTCTGCCCCACGTTAGCATTTTCACTATCACAGCCAGCGATCGTAAATATAACCGCTAGCACAATGGCTAAGCTGATCTTTCTCACAACTACCTCCCTTATTTTTGTGACAAAAAACTTTTCAACCTCCCAAAATCAGTCCCCTGATCTTGTACCTAAATTATACTACTATTCACCCAAAAAGTCAACCATTAGAAAGGCGAATTCAACCTTCAAGTGCGACACCAAAGACTTCATAAGGGGTTCTCCA
>VFSW01001184.1_pt1 | contig 39391 bp, 38 predicted proteins | sample 5358111 | NCBI WGS metagenome assembly VFSW01 (sample SAMN11554181, study PRJNA540505) | mine drainage metagenome | isolation source: sediment from site ElyBrook_90M | place: USA: Ely Copper Mine, Vershire, VT | collected 2017
CCCCTACGTTCCATTGGGTGTGCTGCAGCACCCCGAGGGGGGTGTACTGCGCCTCTTCTCTCAGGCTCTGTCAGTCATTCATCAGCTCTTCTCTTGGCTATCTATGCTAGCCTTGTTGGCGGCCTGTTTGGTGTTAACTTCCAGTGTGGTATTGAGATACTTTCTTAAAATTCCCACTGACTGGCAAGATGAAACCTCTATCTTTTTGTTGGTTGGCGCCATTTTTATTTCCTCAGGAGCGGTCCAAGCGCAGCGTGGTCATGTGGCCATAGAAGCCGTGATTGGCTTGCTCTCGCCCCGTATTAATCGTTTACGCGGAAAGGTGTGTGATCTAATTTCCTTTACTTTTATTGCTTTTTTTACCTGGAAAACCATTGAACTATTACTGGACGCTTACCAGCAAGGCATGACGACTTCATCCATTTGGGCTCCTCCCCTATGGATTCCCTACGGATTAATGAGTATTGGTATGGTGTTATTAACTCTGCAGTTATTGCTGCAACTGTTAACACCGGGCAGCAAACTACGGGGAGTTCGTCAATGAGTGTTGAATGGATAGGTATTCTCTATGGGGTGGCTACCTTATGTGTGATGTTGCTCGGTGTCCCCATTGCCTTTGCTCTGGGTTCTGTGGCCTTAACCTTTATGTTAATTTTTATGCCGCATTCCTCCTTGGATACCGTCTCGCAGAATGTGTATGATGAAATGTCGAGTATTACTTTGTTATCTATCCCTTTATTTATTTTAAAAGGATCGGCTATTGGTAAATCTCGTGCGGGAGCGGATTTGTATTCGGCTATCCATGCTTGGTTAGGACGGGTTCCTGGGGGGCTCGGTATTGCTAATATTCTCGCCTGCGCTCTCTTTGCCGCCATGGCGGGATCAAGCCCTGCCACCTGTTCTGCCATTGGCAGCGCAGGGATTCCTGAAATGCGTGCCCGGGGCTATTCATCGCGTTTTGCTGCGGGAGTCATTGCCGCTGGCGGGACCCTGGGCATATTGTTACCTCCTTCCATTACCATGATCTTATATTCCGTGGCCGCTGAGGTATCCCTAGGCCGATTGTTTTTAGGGGCTCTGGGTCCCGGTTTACTATTGGTTATCTTATTTTCTGGTTACGCCGCCTGGAATTACAAAAAGGAGTATCGCGAAGCCTTGCACATCTACCAGTCGGGTGGCGTGAAATCTGCGTACCTTGATAATCAGGTGCTCACCTTAAAACAAAAAACAGCCATGCTGCCACGCGTTTTGCCCTTTGTGATTTTATTAATCGGGGTCATGATTGCTCTGTATGGAGGTTACGCTACGCCTTCAGAGACCGCCGGTCTCGGTGGTTTGTTAGCATTAGTGTTGGTGTTTATTATTTATCGTATTTGGCGGCCACGGGACTTTGCCCCCATTTTGGGAGCCACCTTAAAAGAGTCTAGTATGTTGATGATGATTGTGGGCATGTCCTTACTCTATTCTTACGTGATGAGTTATTTGCAAATTAGTCAATCAGCGGCTGAGTGGGTGGTGGGGCTGCATTTATCTAAATGGTTGCTGTTAATTGCCATTCTTTTGTTTGTTGTTGTGTTAGGGTTTTTCTTGCCCCCCGTCTCCATTATTCTCATGACAGCTCCCATTATTTTGCCACCCCTAAAAGCCGCAGGTTTTGATTTGATTTGGTTTGGGGTAATGATGACAGTGGTGATGGAAATGGGACTGATTCATCCTCCCGTGGGGCTTAACTTGTTTGTGATTAAAAGCGTGGCGCCTGATATTCCATTAAAAGAGGTGGTATGGGGCGTGGTCCCCTTTATTATCTTGATGGTGTTATCCTTGATATTGCTGTCGCTTTTTCCTGCCATCGTATCCGCTATTCCCAATGCTGCATTGGGTTTAGCGAGCACTTGAGTCAGAGTAACTCGCTATGTGGGAAACACAAGTCAAAAAAAGAGAACAGCGTTTATCTCGCCTGCAACCCTTCTTGCAAGGCAAATGGGTGGCAGCCGCAGCCGTCACTGAGGTGTTAGAGACTCTCTGCGAAGCAGGAGATCGAATTTGTCTGGAGGGGAATAATCAAAAGCAAGCTGACTTTCTGGCTGAGGCCTTAAGTCGTTGTCGTCCTGAGCGTGTGCACGATTTACATGTGGTACAGTCAGTTTTGGCGCTGCCAAGCCACATTGCTTTGTTTGAAAAGGGGATAGCCAAAAAAGTAGATTTCTCCTTTTCTGGGCCACAATCCCATCAATTGGCTCGTCTCGTCAGTAGTAAAAAAATTGAAATTGGGGCTATTCACACCTACCTCGAATTGTTCGGCAGATATTTTATCGACCTAACTCCTCACATTTGTCTTGTGGCGGCGGTTAGTGCTGATCGCGAGGGAAACCTCTATTTAGGCCCCAATACGGAAGATACGCCAGTTATTATTGAGGCCACTGCCTTTAAAAGTGGCATTGTTATTGTCCAGGTGGATGAGAGGGTGGATAAAGTCCCCCGTGTAGACATTCCCGCAGATTGGGTGGATATGTGTGTTGTCGCCCCACAACCCAGTTATATAGAACCCTTGTTTACCCGTGATCCACAGCATATCACCGAACTTCAAGTTCTGATGGCGATGATGGCTATCAAGGGTATTTATGCTCCCTATCAAGTGCAACGTTTAAATCATGGTATTGGTTTTGATACGGCAGCCATTGAGTTATTGCTACCCACCTATGCTGAGCAACTCGGTTTGCGGGGTCAGATTTGTCAACACTGGGCCCTCAATCCCCATCCAACGCTTATTCCTGCCATTGAAGCGGGGTTTGTGAAGAGTGTACATAGTTTTGGCTCTGAAGTGGGCATGGAACAGTATATTGCTGCCCGTCCGGATATCTTTTTTACCGGCCGTGATGGTTCCATGCGGTCTAATCGTGCCTTTTCTCAAACGGCGGGGCTTTATGGCTGTGATCTCTTTATCGGATCCACCCTACAGTTAGATTTAATGGGCAACAGTTCCACGGCGACCCTAGGGCGAATCACGGGATTTGGGGGAGCGCCCAATATGGGCTCTGATGCCAGGGGCCGGCGTCACGCGAGTCACGCTTGGTTAATGGCCGGGCGACAAAAGGCGGGAGAACAAGCTCTTTTGCGTGGCCAAAAGTTAGTGGTACAGATGTTTGAGACTTGGCAGGCGCCAGGCCAACCCACCATTGTGGAGCGTTTGGATGCCTGGCAACTGATGGATGATATGGGGATGGCCTTGCCACCCATTATGATCTACGGCGATGATGTCACTCATGTGATCACCGAGGAAGGGATCGCTAATTTATTATTAACCCGCGGCCTTGAGGAGCGTGAGCAGGCAATTCGTGCTGTAGCAGGGTATACCCCAGCTGGCATGAAAAGAGATCGGCGAATCGTGGAAAACTTACGCGATCGGGGTATCGTTCAACGTCCAGAAGACTTGGGTGTTAATGTGACTGAGGCCAATCGTGATTGGCTGGCCGCAAGATCTATTAAGGATTTAGTGATGGCTTCGCACGGTTTGTATCACCCCCCTAAACGTTTTAGAAATTGGTGATTTTATGGAAAACATTCAACTCACTTGTTCATCACAGGCCCACCCGCCCGCCTTGGCGGAGTCTGTGCTCTGTGGCGTGGTGTCCTCGGGTAACCTTGAAATTCTGGTCTATTGCCATGAAGACCAAAGTGCTACCCATTTTAATGTTCACACCGCAGCCCATGGTTTTACAGACATCTGGCATGCAGTCCTGCAGGATTTCGCACAGCGCCACAGGGTGGGCGGCTTGGCCTTTGATGTGAACGATGCAGGAGCCACTCCCGCGGTGGTCAGTTTACGTCTGGATCAAGCCTTCCACAACTGGTGTCAATCGCAATGACTCAGAGACCACGCAGTTACCGTGAGGCCTCTGCCCGTCAACGAATACTCCATTTGTGTGATAGGCACAGCTTTCATGAGTGGGTGGGCCCCTTAGAGCGGCTCACCAGTCCTCATTTACACGCTTTAGATGCCCCCCTCGCCTTTGATGATGGCGTCGTGGTGGGCCATGCACTCCTAGCGGGTAAGACAGTGGTCATAATCGCCCAAGAGGGATTATTCAATGGCGGAGCCGTGGGCGAAGTCCATGGCGCTAAGATTCGTGGTGCTTTGCTAAGAGCAGTTGAGGAACGGGTGGATTATGTGATCTTGGCGGTGGACTCCGGTGGCGTACGCTTACATGAGGCAAACGCTGGACTCATTGCTATTTCAGAGATCATGCGTGCCTTGTTCGCCGTGCAGGAGGCCAATATTCCCGTGTTAGCCCTGGTGGGCGGCAGTTGCGGTGCCTTTGGTGGCATGGGTATTGTTACTCGCCTGTGCGATGTGGTGATTATGTCTGAGGAGGGTCGCATGGGGCTCTCTGGTCCTGAGGTTATTGAAACGGTAAAAGGCATCGATGAGTTTGACGCCAAGGATCGTGCCTTGGTATGGCGCGTGACAGGAGGCAAAGTTCGTCGAACGTTGAATGAGGCGCAAATTCTGGTTGAGGATACCTTCCCAGCTTTTCGTGAGGCGCTAGAGCGGCTCCTAGACGCCGGCGTGAAGCCCAGGGGTTTTTCTATGGCGACCTTACAAGAACAACAATCTAAGTTGTTAGAGCGCACACAATTGGATCCTGCTATTCGTGAAGGGGCTCAACTGTGGCGCGTCCTCGGCATGGAAGGGGACGTTCCTTTGTTGAGTGTGGCAGAGTTTAATCAACGTTTAAAGGGAATTGATCATGAGTCATGAGTTAATAGCCCTATGGCAGCGGTTGTTTCCGCTGGGTTACGCTATTCAAGTCACCGGGGACACTTTGTGTGGCAGCGCCAACACGACCCTAGGCCCCGTGCATGTGCTTGGGACCACCAACCATGTGGCCGTGAACTCAAGGATTGCCCTAACCCTCGCTCAACAGGTGATGGACTGTATGCTGCAGGATGAAGAGACTCATCAACCAAGACCCATCATCATGATAGCCGACACTCAGGGACAAGAATTATCGCGGCGCGAGGAATTACTCGGTTTAAACGGTTACTTTGCCCACCTCGCCCGCTGTGTAGAAGCGGCTCGCTTGCGAGGTCATCGTCTTGTGACGCTGATTCATGGTGAGGCGGTTTCCGGTGGCTTTTTGGCTTTTGGCTTACTGGCCGATGCCATTGTGGCACTGCCTCAGGTGGAGGTGCGGGTTATGGATTTGAGAGCCATGGCGCGTATTACCCGCATTGATTACACGCGTTTAACAGAACTCGCTCAAGACTCGCCTGTTTTTGCTCCCGGCCCGGAGAATTATTGGCGGATGGGGGGCATCCATGAACTATGGACCCAGGAGGACAATTGGGCCGAGCGTTTGGTGGCGCAATGTGGGGGTGACTCCCAAGATACTCGAGCGGCCTTAGGGTTGGAGAGAAAAGGGCGCTTACTGGCTTTCTCCGTTGCACAGCGAGTTCTTCATGCTACCCCTGCCACTCCAAAGGCATGACCTGGTTTTTTTCATGGCGCTAGATGAGTCTTGCGCGGTCAAGCCTGCTCATCAACGGCCTTTTGTTGAGCTCTGGCAACAATCGGGGTATCCCTTTTGGTTAACGCGAGAGAGTAACGCAACGCACTGCCAGGTGGGCATCACTCACTACACCGAGACAAGCAAAGAGCGCATAAAGGTGAGTATCCCTTGGCAGGCATTAAAGCATTATCAAGCCCCGCCAAGGTTGGAGGAAGTGCTCACTAAAGCCCCCGCCTCATGGCATTCCCTGTTGCAAGCCATCGTGAGTCTCGCCGAACCCTACGGGGTCACGGTGCGTGTCTACGGGGCATTGGTGATGGCAGCTTGGTTGGGGGGAGGACAATTACGTCCTGACAGTGATGTGGATCTGTTATTCATTCCCACTCAAGGTACCCAGTTAAAGACCTTTTTGGTAGAACTGGAGCGCTTAACTTTGCGCTTGCCCAACCCCCGGGTGGATGGCGAAGTGCGCTGGTTAAATCAAGATGTTCCTTGGCGAGAGTATCTCAAAGAGGATAATCAACCCTGCTTAATCAAAAGCGTCGAGGAAGTGAAATGGGTGGCGCGCAAGGATTTGTCTCAGGCTCTCAAGCAAGAGAGGCTGTTCTTGTCACAAATTGCCATCCAGGCTTTATATGACGAATTAATGCTCTACCCTAAACCTGGTCTTGTCAGCCCCCTTGATAAGGGCTCACACAGCGATATGGATGTACCACTTTTGTGGCGCAGTATACAGAGCTTACGCCATTATTTTTTAAAGATGGTGAGTCTGGGACAACAGCAGGTTTCCTTTGAGCGATTGCGGCAAGAGGGCGTACGCGCTGAAAAACACATGTTGACCATTACAGGTGGGGTCAATACCTACCGTGGCGCCATATTTCATTTGGGCTTGTTATTGGCCGCCAGGGCCTCTCAACCCATCACCTCGGCGAGCAATATCTGCGCACGAATTTTAGATTTATGGGGCGATGAATTAGCCCAACATCAACGTCTCGTTCGGCAGCGGCCGAGTCACGGACAGCTTGTCTACCAGCGCTGGAAAAGGCCCGGTGCACTAGAAATGGCTTTGTCCGGATATCAGCTGATTGTGCGTGAGGTATTGCCCTTTTATCAACACCAACGAATCACTGAATCCCCCAGTCATGCTCGCTCAGCAACGCTATTATTGTTAATGGCCGAGGTGGATGATTCCACGCTCCTGTGGCGCGGCGGCGAGCAGGCCTTACTTGAGGTACAACAAGAGGCGCGCCATATCTTGGCCATGGGAAGCCTTGCGCAACCCCCTGTATGGGCAAGATATGTCGCTTTTCATTATCAACTGGTGGGCAAAGGATTGAGCCCTGGTGGCAGTGCTGATTTATTGTCTTTTACCCTAGCCCTCGATCGCTATGCCGCTCCCCCTCCCGCCATGGCTCCTCGCTCCCCCTTACTGACACCGCACCGTGTATGCGCCTAGCCATTATTTTTAGCGGTCAAGGAGCTCAGCAAATGAAGCATTATCATGAGCTCTCTCAAGCTATTGCAACACAGCACTGGCCTCAGAGTGTCAAGTTGATGCTGACAGACAAGGTGGTGGATGAGGCTAAACTCGCCCACAATCAGTTTGCCCAACCTCTGATTACTGCGTTGCAGTTAGTGCGTTGGCAAAGGCTCTCCTCACAACTTGCCCACTCTCCTATTTTAATTGCCGGTTATTCCGCCGGCGAGAGTGCTTCTTATGCGGCCGCAGGCGTATGGAGTGAGGAGGATGCCCTCGCTATTAGCCTCGTGCGATCGCGATTGATGGATCAGGCGATCGCCTCGCTTGGACCCTGTGCACTGGCCTATATTGAAGAGGGACAAACCCCTGGCATGGTGGATGTGTTAGCGCAGCATGGGGTGTTTGGGGCCATTACCCTCGCCCATGGTGGCTTGATTGTGGGCGGTGAAACTAAGGGGTTACTGGCGGTAGCGTCACATTGCACTCAGCATCACATGAATTGGCGTTGGTTACCCATTAGCGTTCCTTCCCACACGCCACTCATGCATGGGGTAGAACAACCTTTATTGGATTATTTAGCTACCCTGAAGCTCAGCGCTCCCCTTTATCCACTTCTGGCTGGGGGAGTGTCAGCGGTGGTGAGTTCAGTCACTGAACTTAAAAAAGCTTTCGCTTACCAAACCTGTCATCTGCTTGATTGGCATCACTGCTTGTCGGTGATCAGAGAGTATCGGCCCCAGGTTGTGCTTGAAATAGGCCCGGGTAACGCTCTGGCTAGCATGGTGCGTGAGCTTGATGTGGGGATTATGGCGCGCTCTTTAGATGAGTTTCACAGCGATGGAGCGGTGATGGATTGGTTGGGGCGGTGGTGTTGAGGCCATGGAACCTATTTCAGTTTTAATCGGTGTGGTGCTGTTGGGGGTGTATACGGGAGCGCAGAATTTTATGGCGGGAGGAGGGACTTTTATTATCTTCCCGGTGCTCTTATTAATCGGCCTTGATCCGGTTACGGCAAGCATGACCGCGGCCATGGGACTCTTTCCGAATCAGTTAAGCTCCGCTCATGTTAGCCGAACCCTCGCCACGGGCATTAATACCCTCTCGTTGAAAAAATTGATTGTAGTGAGTTTACTGGCGGGATGCACGGGTTCTATTTTGTTAAGTATTACGCCCTCAAGAGTATTTAGTCATTTGGTCCCCTGGTTGACCTTATTGGCGACATTGATATTCGCCTGGGGATCCTTTGTGACCCAGAGCGCTGTGGCGGATGGGCTTAAGGGCGGAGGGGGAGAGGCTAGGCAACATACCGACAGGCGCTTACTGATAGCGCAAATTGTCATTGCCCTGTATGGGGGCTATTTTGCTGCTGGCATAGGTTTTTTAATGCTGGCCGCCTTAACCATGAGTGGTCTTGAGACGAGACGGGCTATTGCCACGAAAAATGTATTGGTTGTGGCTATTACCTCCATGTCTTTTGTGATCTATGCCCTCTCCGCACGGGTCAACTGGCCAATAGCCATAGCCTTGGCCTTGGGCGCATTGGCAGGATCCTGGTTAGGAGCCTGGCTGATTCAACACATTGCTAACCGTTGGCTTAAAATCTATGTGGTAGGGGTCGGGCTACTCTTAACTATTTGGTTGTTTTTGCGTTAAGGCCAAGCACTAAGGGTAGTAACTGGCTTGTGCAAAGGCTACCCCTTGACTATCCTTCGCTGATAGGGTGGGCGCTTCATCAATGGGCCAAAGGATATTGAGGGTGGGGTCATTCCACCGAATGCAGCGCTCATCCTCAGGATGCCAATAATCCGTGGTTTTATATAAAAACTGCGCCCGTTCACTGAGTGTAACAAAACCATGGGCGAACCCCTTTGGAATCCATAACATGTGTTTGTTGGTAGCCGATAGTCTAACTCCCACCCAGCGCCCAAAGGTGGGGGAGTGCTCTCTTAAGTCCACCGCCACATCAAAGACTTCCCCTTCAATGACCCGCACCAGTTTGCCCTGGGCGAATTGCTGTTGATAGTGGAGTCCTCGTAAAACGCCACGCACAGAGGCGGAGTGATTGTCTTGTACAAAACTGTCATGAACCCCCGTTAAACGTTCAAACTCTCGTTGGTTAAAACTTTCAAAGAAGAACCCCCGGTCATCGCCGAATACTTTGGGTTCAATTAATAAGACATCAGCTAACAGGGTAGGGGTAATGATCATGGTTATGTATTCTGTAAACACTCTTGCAGAGCATCATGCCAATTAGCAAGGCTGATGTCAAAGTGGTCCTTGAGTTTTTGGTTATTAAGACCACTCATGGCTGGACGCTGTGCAGGGGTTGGGTATTGGCTGGATGGAATACCCGTCACTCGTGCTGTGGTGGGCGCTAGAGCAAAAATAGCTCGGGCAAAATCATACCAAGTGGTGAGTTGTTGATTACTCATATGATAAATACCCCGATGCTGATCTATGGCTTTTAATAATGAAGGTTGCTGTGCCAGGGAATCAATGATGGCAAAAGTTGCCCGTGCCAGGGAATAGGTCCAGGTGGGGCTACCCCACTGATCATTGACGATCCGTAACTCATCGCGCGTGGCGCCAAGTTGCTGCATGGTGGTTAAAAAATTGCGGCCAGTCAAGCTATAGACCCAACTGGTTCTAAAAATGAAGGCCGGGCAACCGCTTTCTAGTATCCCGACTTCTCCTTGACGTTTAGTGCGGCCATAGACATTTATGGGGTCAGGCTCATCCTCTTCCGTGTAGGCACTATCTTTTTGCCCATTAAATACATAATCGGTGGAGTAGTGAATCAGGGCGCAAGCATGGTGGCTACAATATTGAGCAAGGAGCCTCGGGGCTTCGGCGTTGACTTGATAAGCGAGCTCCATCTCCACTTCAGCACGGTCTACGGCAGTGTAGGCGGCAGCGTTGATAATCAGGTCGGGTTGGATGCGCTCCAAGGTGCGCAGTGCCGAGGGCATGTTAGCCAAATCCAACTCCGCGCGCCCAAAAGCAAACAGGGTGCCAAGGGGAGTGAGTGTGGTGGCTAGGCTTGAACCAAGTTGTCCTTGGGCACCGGTAATCAGTATTTTCATGGGCAGGATAAAAAAAATAAGTAAGGACAGAAACACTACTATTTTAGTGTAGAATTGTGTTTTTATGTTCGGGAATTCGTAGTATGTTACAAGGTAGTCTTGTGGCCATTGTAACTCCCATGAAAGACGATGGGGAGTTAGACTTTGATGCATTAACATCGTTGATAGATTGGCATATTGATGCGGGTACAGCGGGTATTGTGATTGTGGGAACCACGGGAGAATCGCCCACGGTGTCTGTGGCAGAACACAAGGCCTTAATTGACATCACCGTCAAGCATGTGGCGGGTCGCGTTGCGGTCATCGCCGGCACAGGGGCTAACTCCACTCAGGAAGCCATTGAGCTCACGCGCTTTGCGCAACAGGTTGGGGCGGACTACAGTTTGTCAGTGGTGCCCTACTACAATAAACCGACGCAGCAGGGCATGTATGAGCATTTCAAGGCCATTGCTGAAGCGGTTACCATTCCTATCATTCTTTATAATGTGCCAGGGCGTACGGTGGCTGACCTGGCCAATGATACAGTGGTGCGTTTGTCGGCCATTAAAAATATTGTGGGGCTTAAGGACGCTACGGCGGATTTATACCGGGCCAGTGATTTATTTGATCGTCTGCCAGCGGATTTTGCTTGCTACACCGGTGATGACGGCTCAGCCGCCGCCTTTATGCTAATGGGCGGGCATGGCGTGATTTCTGTCACGGCCAATGTGGCCCCCCAATTGATGGCCGACCTCTGTCGCCATGCTCTGGCGGGTGATGTGGCTGCCACGCGAAGAATTAATAACAAGCTTCTAGGACTCCACCGAGATTTATTTGTTGAAGCCAACCCGATTCCTGTTAAATGGGCGTTGGCGGAAATGGGGCGCATGGGTCAGTATATCCGTTTGCCCTTGACACCGTTGTCAGAGGCGCACCATCATTTAATCCGTGCCGCCTTACAACGAGCAGAAGCGATTTAATTGAGAGATACAGAGTGATTAAAAGGATAATTATGGGGTTACCACGCAGAATAGGTCAGTTAGAACGAGGGGGAATGGTTTTACTGGTTTGTGTGTTGTCTGCCTGTTCCACCACTAACAGCACATTATTTAAATCGAAAAAAGTGGATTACCAAAGTGAAGCAAAAACACTGCCACAGCCGAATTTAGATGTCCCTCCTGATCTCACCCCGGCGCAAGAGGATGATCGCTACAGTGTGCCAGGTGAAGATACCCAAACTTATTCGCAGTATCAAAAAAAGCAAAAAAACAACCCTACAGAAGCAGTTAGCGCAGGCACCCAGCAGGTGTTACCGAAAACCTCTTCCTTGGTCAGCATTGAGCGCGATGGGGCGCAGCGTTGGCTGGTGATTCATGAGTCTCCACAGGTATTGTGGCCAAAGTTGCGGGATTTTTGGATGAAAGAAGGGTTTACCCTGACCTTGGATAATCCAAAAATTGGCATTATGGAAACCAATTGGAATGAAAACAGTGCTAATTTGCCGCAGGATTTTGTGCAACGGATGTTAAGTAAAGTGATCACTAACCTCTATTCCTCCTCCTTGAGAGATCGGTTTAGAACACGTGTTGAGCAGGGCAAAACACCAGGTACTGCGGAGGTTTTTATTACTCACAAAGGGATGGAGGAGGTTCTCAGTAATGATGCTTCCACCTCAGTGTGGGAAGCGCGACCCGCTGACCCTGAGCTCGAAGATGAGTTCATTCGCCGCTTGGCATTGAGTCTGGGTGTTCAGCAACCTCTGATTGATAAAGAAATTAAACAAGATAAGCAAATAGCGCTTCAAGCTAAAAAGAACAATGCTGTCGTGAAAGAGCAAGCGATAGGGGATGTTTTAACCTTAAATGATCCCTTTGATCGCGCTTGGAGAAGTGTGGGCTTGGCTTTGGATCGCGCTGGGTTTACGGTGCAAGACCGTGATCGAGAAGAGGGAGTGTATTATGTTCGCTACACGGATACGGAGGGCGTACTCGCCAAGAAACCCGGTTTCTTTGATCGTTTGGCCTTCTGGCGTTCAGAGGATAAGTCTAAAGAGACGCAAACTTATCGAGTGAAAGTTGTCGCTAAGGGCGTGGGTGCCCCCTCGGAAGTATTGGTTCGAAACGAATTGGATCAACCAATCCCCAAGGCGCTTAATCAAGAAATATTGAAATTGATTAAAGATCAGTTACAGTAAAGAGCATGCGTTTTGCCTCACTGGGAAGTGGTAGTGAAGGAAACGCCTGGCTGATTGAGTCCACTAACACATGCTTGATGTTAGATTGCGGGTTTTCAGTGAGCGAAGTAGTGCGTCGCATGATAAGACTCGGTAAATCTGCGCAAGATATTACAGCGATTTTAGTGACCCATGAACACAGCGATCATTTGTCGGGGGTCGCCCGTTTTGCAAAGCGCTTTAATATCCCCGTTTATGCCAGCTTTGGCACACTCTCTTTTTGTCGTGAAGACATGCCTGAGGAGTTGTGTCATGAGTTGTTCAGTGATGATCCCATTATTATTGGCGATATGAAGGTCACTCCTTTTTTAGTCCCCCATGATGCACGGGAACCCTTGCAATTTGTTTTTGACGATCAGCTAAAGCGTTTGGGCATTGTCACCGATGTCGGTCATGTGACGCAGCATATGATCCAATGCTTATACAATCTTGATGCCCTTGCCTTGGAAAGTAACCATGATGAGCAGTTACTGTTACAAGGATCCTATCCGCGGCAACTAAAAAATCGAGTGGTGGGTGAGTTTGGTCATTTAAGTAATGATCAAGCAGTGGATTTATTACGAGAGTTGAATGTTAATCAGCTCTCCCATGTGGTAGCAGCCCATTTAAGTCAAGCTAATAACCGACCTGAAATTGTTCGTGAGTTATTTATGTCCGTGATCCAGGATGAGAAACGTTTTGCTATGGCAACACAACAAGAGGGGGTAGATTGGCGCCAATGTTGAGGGAAGTGATGGTGGATAGCTGGGTAACAACAACGTGCGCGGTGCCACGTTAAACAACAGTGGTAAGACTTTATTTCAATAGCCGATTAGGTGAATTAAAACTCTGCAACAAAGAAAAGGGGTGTAGTCATTCAACTACACCCCTAACCTATTGACTAGAAAAGCTTATTTCTTGTCAGCGGGGGCTGCTGCAGGAGCGGCTGCGGCTGGTGCTGCGGGAGCAGCGGCAGGTGCTGCAGCGTCAGCGGCAGGAGCGGCGGCTGGTGCTGCAGCGTCAGCGGCAGGAGCGGCGGCTGGTGCTGCGGCGGGAGCTGCTGGAGCGGCGGCGTCGGTTTTAGGAGCTTCTGGCTTGCTGCAAGCTGCCAGCGCTACGGCAAATAAGGCAGCGATAATGAGATTTTGTTTCATGGTTTAGTTCCTATCGATAGTTAATGAAAATCAGAGCTTGTAAAATTCTATAATCTTACTACAAAAATTATAGAGTTAAATTTGTTGCTTTGCAACTAGAAGAAATGAAGCCATCCTTGTTCATGCCAAGCATGTAATAATCCCGTCAGCGCTTTGGGTTGCTTGTTTTTTGGTTGAGGACGAAGCCTCTTGTCATCAGCTAATTGGATTAATAGTGCGAGATCATTACCGCTCAGGCTGAGGACCTCACCGTTAATAAAACAACGGGACTGATAAAACAATAGTTGTGTTCGTCGGTCAAGTCGGAGACTTTGCTCGCTCCAGCGACGGGTAAATTTTTGTAAAGACAGAGACTGGGTTGCTCCGTCAAAATATACCGTCGCTTTGGGCTCACTCAAATAGCGTCCCACCATATCAACCACTTCTTTTTTACCCCATTGTATTTTTTGCGTGATGCGATGCACTTGCTGGATAAGTGGTTCGGGGAGTTTAGCGGGGTGAGACGGTCGGGTTAAATCGGGGTCTGTGTAGGCCCCCGTCACCTGTAATTCATCGCGAAGATAATCGAGCATGGCATTGACCCATTCTTGATGGGTCGGCGCCCTAAAACCGATGGAATAGGTGAAACACTCGGTGAGTGCGACGCCGTGATGTGCCCAAAGAGGGGGAAGATAAAGCATGTCGCCTGCTTCTAAATCCCAGGATTGTTGTGCCTTAAAGCGTTGCAATAGCTTCAGAGATTGGTTGGGACGCACAGCAAGATCAGAGGTCTTGGCAATTTCCCAGCGCCTGATGCCATAGCCTTGTAACAAAAACACATCATAATGATCAAAATGAGGGCCTACCCCACCGCCAGGGGTCGCGTAGCTGACCATGATATCATCGAGTCTGGCGTAGGGAATGAAACGAAAATCCTGTAGGAGTTGATCGGCCTCCTCTTGCCAATGGTTTAAAGATTGAATTAACAGCGTCCAGTTGGTCTCTCCAAGATCCTTTAAATCAATGGGACGAAAGGGGCCTTGATGACAGGTGTACTGACGGCCGTGACGCAGGATGAGGCGGGCTTGCACATCGGGATGGGTGGCTAGTTTTTTGATTTCTTTGACAGTCAGATAACCCAGGAAATCGGGAATGGCTTGGTGAAATAAGTGGGCTTTTTTTTGCCAATATTGTTGTAAAAATGTGTTAACTGTTAAAGAACCCAGTAGGTTGTTAGCCATAAACTTGTTTCCCGCATGACAATGTTTTTACCATATGATACAGGATGGTTATCAAGAGGTTAAACTAATCGATATCAAGGAGAGCAACATGTTGAAAAGTGGTGATAAAGCGCCTTCTTTTGAATTACCTGATGCCTCCATGGAAATGGTATCCTTAGCGCGCTTTAAAGGAAAAAATAAAGTTGTTCTGTTCTTTTATCCTCATGATAGTATGCCTCAATGCGCCGATGAGGCCATTAACTTTAGTGACCGTGAAGAGGATTTCTTGGAATTCGGTGCTGTGTTAATTGGTGTATCGCAGGATGATGTGATGTGTCATGCGGATTTCTGTGAAGCCAATGGCTTAAATGCTAAGTTACTCTCTGACGTGGATGGTGAAGTGTGTAAGCGTTATGGCGTCTTACATGAAAAAAATACTGATGGTTTTAAAAGAACCTGTGTGGATCGAGTCACCTATATCATTGATGGTCAAGGAGTGGTGCGCTACGCTGTGCCAGCGGCATTGCACGGCAAGGAGCATATTGCTGAGGTATTAAAACTAGTGAAGGAGTTAAATTAAGTATGCAAATTTGTAAAGATTCAGTGGTCACTTTGAGCTACACGCTAACTGATGCAGACGGGACACTACTCGAGCAGAGTGATCCCAGTATTAGTTACCTACATGGTGGCTATGACGGTATTTTCCCCATCGTAGAAGAAGCTCTAGAGGGCCAAGAGGTGGGCTATGAGTGCACCATTACCATGTCTCCTGATGAGGCCTTTGGTGAGTATGATGAGAGTCTACAGCGCATGGAGCCCCGTCATTTATTCCCGCAACACGTCAAAGTTGGCATGCAGTTTGAAGGGCAGCCTGAAGGGGCGGACGAGGATGAGACGGTGTTATATACGGTCACTGAAGTGACGGAAGATAAAGTCATGGTGGATGGTAACCATCCTTTGGTAGGAAAAACCCTCACCATCAATTGTAAAGTGGAAGGAGTCAGAGTCGCCTCGGAGGAGGAGCTCACCCATGGTCATGTTCACGGCGAACACGGTCACCATCACTAATATAGGTCAATGTCCTCACGCCAGCGATAGATGAGATCGAGCGCTTGGCGTGCGGACAATTGATTGGGATCTAAGCCCTTTAATTCCTCTATGATAGGAGAGTTGGCAAAAAGCTCCTGTTGTCTCATTGGTCCAGGAGGCTCTTGCGTCAGGGACAGAGGACGAGAGCTTTCCAGAGCCTTTAATTTAGTGCGTGCCAGTTCAATAACAGGCCGTGGAACGCCAGCGAGGCGTGCCACCTGTAAGCCGTAACTTTGCGAGGCAGGTCCCTCCTCTAGGCTGTGTAGAAATACAATATGCTCACCATGTTCAAGGGCATCAAAATGAACATTCACCACCCCGTCTACTTCACCAGCGAGTTCGGTTAATTCAAAATAATGGGTTGCGAACAAAGTCAAGCAGCCAATGCGTTGAGCCAAGTCTAGGGCAATGGCGTGAGCTAAGGAGAGTCCATCGTAAGTGGAGGTGCCACGACCAATTTCATCAATTAACACAAGACTCTTCGCCGTAGCGCGGTTAAGAATGGTGGCGGCCTCTGACATTTCAACCAAGAAAGTAGAGCGGCCAGAAGCCAAGTCGTCATTGGCGCCAATACGAGTAAAGATTTGATCGACGAGGCCAAGGGTGGCATGGCTCGCGGGGACAAAGGAGCCCACGTGAGCGAGCAGAGTAATTAAGGCGCATTGTCGCATGTAAGTGGATTTGCCGCCCATGTTAGGGCCGGTGATCATCAGTAAACGGCGTTGATGATGGAGTGCCACTGAGTTGGCAATAAAGCGTTCCACCTGTTGCTCCACCACCAGATGGCGTCCTTGAGTGATATGGATGCCCTGTTCCTCTGTCAGGATGGGTTTCACCAGATTAAGGTGAATGGCTTGGTGTGCCAGTGTGGTCATTACATCAGAGGTGGCCACCAGAGAAGCTAAGGTTTTGAGTGGCGTCAAGTATTCTGTTAACTGATCCACCAGCTGATCAAACAGGTATTTTTCACGACTCAAGGCACGCTCATTGGCATGTAGGATTTTTTCTTCAAAAGCACTGAGATGCTCTGTGGTGTAACGTTCACTGTTTTTCAGGGTTTGCCGACGTTGATAATGGACTGGGACTCGATCGCTATAGGAGCGTGAGACTTCAATAAAAAAACCATGAACCCGATTGTATTCGACACGCAGCGTGGGGATGTTAGTGCGCTCTTTTTCTGCCAACTCCAAGTCGATCAAGAATTGTCCTTGATCTTGTTGCAGCAGGCGTAGTTCATCTAAGTCACTGTCATAGCCCGCGGCAATCACTCCCCCGTCTTTGAGTGATACGGCGGGCTCATCCTTAATCGCCCGCTGCAAGAGATTGAGCGGGGCGCTGGGAAGAGCTTGGATTTGACTAATAAAGCTTGAGAATAATTGACGATTGACTTGGCCCAATAGAGCGCTCACAGTGGGCAACAGGCTCAAGGATTCTCTGAGAGCGCTTAAGTCTCTGGGGCGAGCCTGCTTTAACCCCAGGCGGCCCAAAATCCTCTCGATGTCAGCAATATGCTGTAGGGTTTTTCTGAGGTCTTGTAAAGCCTCTTGGTGTTCGGGGGCCACCCATACTTCAATCCATGCTTGACGCGCTGTAATTTGACTGAGATCACGTAAGGGATGGTGTAACCAGTGGCGCAATAACCGTCGTCCCATGGGATTTTTACAGACATCTAACACTGATAATAATGAGGGGCTGTGATGCCCTGACTGAGTTTCTGTGATTTCTAAATGACGACGGGTGTTAGGATCCATTTGGACAAAGTCCGTGGCGTTCTCAACACGAAGGGAATGAATAATGTGTTGGGTGTGTTTGTGTGTGTGTTCAATATAATAGATTAACGCGCAGGCAGCGCCATGGGCTAAGGAGAGGGAGGCTGCGCCAAAGCCATTGAGGTCAAAGACCCCCAGTTGTTCACATAACATTTTTTGTCCGCGTTCCCTATCGAAGTGAAAGTGCGGCCGCGTGACGGTGTAGTGTGAGTGATGGGTAAAGGGCAGAGTGACCCCCTCGGGTAGCAGGATTTCAGCAGGAGCAATGCGCTCTAAGGTGGAGGCAAGATCACTAATGTGGTGTTCAGTTAAGGTCAATACCCCAGTTAATACATTTATAACCGCCAACCCCATTTGTGCTGTGTTGATCCAGACAGAAGCTAATAAGGTATCTTTGTCATCCTCCAGCAGGGAGGATTCTGTGAGGGTCCCCGGCGTGATGATTTTTACCACTTCTCGTGCCACGGGCCCTTTACTGGTGGCCGGGTCCCCCACCTGCTCACAAATGGCCACAGATTCTCCAAGACGAACCAGTTTAGCAAGATACTGTTCAGCCGCATGCACAGGAACCCCTGCCATAGGAATAGGTTGCCCCGCCGACTGGCCACGTCGGGTAAGAGTAATATCTAATAAACGGGAGGCTTTTTCTGCATCATGAAAAAAGAGTTCATAAAAATCCCCCATACGATAGAACAAAAGGTATTCCGTATGCTGCGCTTTAATTGCCAGATACTGGGTCATCATTGGGGTGTGCTGTGGTGAGTTCATTAATTCGTTACAAAGGCAATTTGTGGCGTGTTGGAAATAAAAACATAGACATTTTTACCAAAGAAAAAGGGCAATCCCCAATCAAAGGAGTTATTGAACTGGGCAAGTTGCGTGCCTGCCAAATTGTCTAAGGCGTAGGCGTTACTAGGATAATTTTGCGGGTTGCTGACAGAAAACGGAACAGGGCTTGGCGTGCCATTGGCTAAAGTGATTTGCGCAGTGAGACTGAGTGGGGTGCTGGGGCAGTAAAAGCCAAACCAGGCAGTGCCTTGAGGGCACTGGGGGATAGCTAAATTAGTGTTAAAAAACAATCCATTAGAGCCACTGTCAATAAAAGAAGAGGGGTAGTTGATGTTGTTTAAGTTTGAATTAAAGTAGTTATAAGCATTGGGGGTGATCACAGAGGCGTTGCTGGGTAGAGTGTTATTAGTTTGGGTGTTAATACCAAAGATCAGTTGACCCGTGGCGCTGGCAGCGCCAGTGGTTGAGTTGATGGCAGGTAAGTTAATGATGACGCCGTTGTGATCAACAAGAAAATTGCTAACGGGATTGACTACCACAAAACCGGAAGTGAAGGAGGCCGTGATAGGGGTGCAACTTCCCTGGGTGGCACAGGTGTAGTACATCCCATAGTCCCCATCATTAATTTTATCGCCAATGCCTAATACTCCATTTGAACCAAAAAGGGAGGGAGATTGGAGGGCAGTGCCCGCAGCACAAGTAGAGGGAACGTTAGTGTAGAGGGGAGAAGTCAAAACATTGACGGGAATGTTGCTGGCTGTCTCTCCGGCAATGGATACGTCTAAATTAACCACTGGGCCATAGGTGTAACCATCGGCAAATTGCACACATTCGGTGAGGGAGCCTTGATTAATCTGGTTGGCGTTAGGGAGTGTAAAGCTCGTCACTTGATTACTAAAAATTCTAAGACCATAGGAGCCTGTATCCACGAGAATGTGATTAATCGTTTGGCATTGGCTGGTACTGCCGGGTAAGCATACTTTGACGCTCACAGAGGGAATATTGACGTTATTGGAGAGTCCACCATCGACAATAATAGGGGTGACGTTTTGCCCCTGGGCAGGGTTGGTTAGAGTAATGCTTGACATGGTGGAGGCTGCGGAAGATCCGCCGCCACCGCCACCTCCACAGGCCGCCAATAAAAACGTGGTGCTCAAGATAAGTAGATAGCTGAGAAGGGATGAAAGTGATTGCATGGTTATTGTGTTACTGAATATTGTTAATAGAAAACCCTGAAGGGAAGCGATTACTCAAATAACTGGTTCCCCAAAAATCGCCCATGCGTCCATAGTTAGTGAGGGTGAATTCATTATCGATGAGTTGCAATTGACGATGACTTGTTCGATTGGAATGATTGAGGGCTTGCTCATAACGCGCATAATATTGATCGCCTAAGACAATATTTAGGTTAGGTAGAGCCGAGCCAAACCACAGTTGGGCAAATACCAAACCTTGGTAAACAAATTCTTTCAATACCATGCCCCGCGTGTTTTGCTGGATGATTACTAAATAAGGAACTCCCGTGGCTGTTTGTAAGGGTGTCTGATTCATGATGGTGTAAGGTTCGATTTGCGCCAAGGGAGCGGCGCCTAAGGTGGACTTGGCTTGACAGGCTGCGCCAAGAGCTAAAGCAATAAAAATAAATTATAATTTTTTTATAATAATCATTGGTTTGTTATCCTTGGATCACTATTTTGCCACAAAGATGTTCGCCTAACCTACTGGTTTTGGCGTAAAATAGAAGGTTCTTCACTTTTGTACAACAGGGATGATTATGACTCAATCAATCGCATTAATAGGCCATTATATCCAAGGTCGTAGTGTTGCTGGAAACAGTGGACGTCAAGCAGAGGTGTTTAATCCTGCCTTAGGCCGTGTATCAGGGCAAGTGGCCTTGGCATCAGTGGATGAAGTGAACCAGGCTGTGGCCGCTGCGAAAGCCGCTTTTCCCGCCTGGGCAGGATTGTCCCCACTGCGCCGTGCGCGGGTGATGTTCAAGTTCAAAGAACTGATTGAAAAAAACCATGACCGTTTGGCTGAGATAATTACTGCGGAGCATGGGAAAGTGTTTACCGATGCCAAGGGCGAAGTAACCCGTGGGTTAGAGGTGGTGGAATACGCCTGTGGCATTCCGGAAATGCTGAAGGGGGAATACACAGAACACATGGCCACGGGCGTAGATGGTTGGACCATGCGTCAACCCATCGGAGTAACAGTGGGCATTACGCCCTTTAATTTTCCGGTGATGGTACCCTTGTGGATGCTTCCTATGGCCATTGCTTGTGGCAATACCTTTGTGTTGAAACCTTCCGAACGTGACCCTTCTGCCAGCTTGTTTATGGCACAATTACTCAAAGAAGCGGGTCTTCCTGATGGCGTCTTTAACGTTATTAACGGCGATAAGGTGGCGGTGGATGCGTTACTCCATCATCCAGATGTGGACGCCATTAGTTTCGTGGGGTCAACGCCTATTGCAGAATATATTTATCAAACAGGGACGGCTCAAGGCAAACGTGTGCAAGCCTTGGGTGGCGCGAAAAACCATATGGTGGTCATGCCTGATGCGGATTTGAATCAAACGGTTGATGCCTTAATGGGCGCCGCCTATGGCTCTGCGGGAGAGCGTTGTATGGCTATTTCCGTTGCGGTAGCGGTGGGGGACATTGCTGACCCATTAATTGATGCCCTGGTTCCTCGTATTAAAGAGTTAAAAGTGACTCAAGGCATGGATTTGTCAGCAGAGATGGGTCCCGTGGTGACGCAACCACACCGTCAAAAAATTCAAGGTTATATTGATACAGGGGTGAAAGAGGGGGCTCAGCTCGTGGTAGATGGTAGGTCCATTACGGTGCCGGGATTTGAAAATGGCTTTTTCTTGGGAGGCTCCTTGTTTGATCATGTGACCCCGGAGATGACCATTTATCGTGAAGAGATTTTTGGGCCAGTGTTGTGTGTGGTGCGCGTTCCTCATTTTGCGGCGGCGCTAGAACTCGTCAATGGCCATGAGTATGGTAACGGAACCGCCATATTTACTCGTGATGGAGGTTTTGCCCGAGAATATGTATCGCGAGTCAAGGTGGGGATGGTAGGGGTTAATGTTCCTATTCCAGTGCCCATGGCTTTCCATAGTTTTGGTGGTTGGAAGCGCAGCCTCTTTGGTGATCATCACGCCCACGGTCCCGAGGCGGTCCGTTTTTATACCCGTCAAAAAGCCGTGACCCAACGTTGGCCAGCAAGTATTGAGGCAGGTGCCCAATTTGCTATGCCAACCCTGAAATAAGAGGATTGTTATGCATCCTATGCTGAATACAGCAATTAAAGCGGCGCGCCGTGCAGGCAGTATTATTAATCGCGCCGCTCTTGATATAGATCGCTTAAAAATTGCCAGAAAAGGCCCGGCGGATTATGTCACAGAAATTGATAAGGCCGCTGAAGAGGCAATTATAAGTGTTCTACAGGAAGCCTATCCTGACCATTCTTTTTTGGGTGAAGAGTCGGGCGCTCTGGGGCAATCGGAGTATCAATGGATTATTGATCCCATTGATGGAACCACTAACTTTTTACATGGGTTTCCGATGTATGCGGTATCCATTGCCCTCTCTGTGAGGGGGGTCATCACTCAAGGGGTTATCTATGATCCCCTTAAAAATGACCTCTTTACCGCGACTCGCGGTGCGGGAGCTTTTCTGAATGAAAGACGCCTTCGGGTGAGTGCGCAAACCAGAATGGAAGACGCGTTGATCGGTTCAGGATTTCCTTACAGCAGCATGGATAATCAGGAGCGGTATTTGCGCATGCTCGCTGTGGTGATGCGTGAGAGTGCAGGCATACGTCGCCCGGGATCGGCGGCGTTAGATTTGGCCTATGTGGCGGCAGGTCGATATGATGGTTTTTGGGAGTTAGGCTTAAAACCCTGGGATATGGCAGCTGGAGTGCTGCTCATTCAAGAGGCCGGTGGTCTCGTGACGGATTTAGAGGGTGAGCAACGTTATTTGGAGACCGGACATGTTGTGGCCGCCACGCCTAAGATTTTCTCGCAGTTGTTAAGTTTAGTTACCAAAGCTTAATTGATCCCATGAGTTACTTGAGCGGGTTAGAAAATATCCGTGTTGTCATGTGCCAGACTACCCACCCGGGTAATATTGGAGCGGCGGCGCGGGCCATCAAAACCATGGGCTTGCACCAATTGGTGTTAGTTCAACCCAAATGTTTTCCGCACCCCCAAGCGAGTGCCATGGCCGCTGGGGCTGATGATGTGCTGGCAGAGGCTCGTGTTGTCGATAACCTGGCAGAGGCTCTTGTGGGATGCACTTGGGCGGTGGCCATGACGGTTCGAGCAAGGGATTTGTCCCACGAACACATTTCAATTCAAGACTTTACGCAGCGTCTACCGAGGGAAGTGAGAGCGGGCCAGGTGGCTGTGGTATTGGGTACTGAAATGTCAGGCTTGACCAATGCCGAATGTGACCTGTGTCATGTGCTGTGCTCTATTCCCACCGACCCCCAGTTTGGCTCTTTGAACGTGGCCGCTGCGGTGCAAATACTGTGCTATGAGGCACGCATGGCCTTAATGGAAAAACAGGTAACAGTCGCCCAAGAGATGTCTCCCTTAGCCAGTCATGAGGAAGTGGAATATTTTTATGGGCATCTTGAGGATGTCTTATTACATCAAGGATTTTTAGACCCTGCCAATCCTGGGCGGTTAATGACCCGATTGCGTCGGTTGTTTGGCAGAGTAAGATTAGAGCATGAAGAGGTCAATATTCTTCGTGGTATGCTCAATGCATTGGTTCCTGATAGAAAAACTGTGGGTAGTGATCGATCTGCGGCTGGCAGTAATCGTTAATATTGGTGAATAAAAAATATGGCAATATGGTCTAGAGTATGTGAGCAAATTGACATTGTCTTTGACAGAGATCCCGCAGTCAGGAGTCGCTGGGAAGTGATTTCGTTGTATCCTGGTTTCCATGCCATTATTTTGCATTGGTTAGCGCATTCATTATGGCAACAACATTGGTATTGGTTGGCCCGCTTTATCTCGCAATTATCAAGAGGCTTAACTGGCATTGAGATTCATCCCGGTGCGAAGGTGGGTAGACGGGTATTTATTGACCACGGCATGGGGGTGGTCGTGGGTGAGACGGCAGAAATTGGAGATGATTGCACCCTCTATCAGGGGGTTACCTTAGGTGGCACATCATGGCAAAAAGGGAAACGTCACCCGACTTTAATGAGAGGAGTGATTGTTGGCGCAGGAGCTAAAATTATTGGGCCCATCACGATTGGTGAAGGGGCGAAGGTGGGATCCAATGCCGTGGTGGTTAAGGCAGTGCCTCCAGGTGCGACGGTAATTGGCATTCCAGGGCGGGTGGTTGAAGAAGACTTATCGCTGAAAATGAAAAAAGAAGCCATGCCCTTCAGCGCTTACGGCCCCACCGACAATGATAAGGATCCTTTGGTGGTAGTGGTTAACCAATTAATGCAACAGTATCATGATCTTGAAGCCAAGAGCCAAGAACTTTCAAAGCAATTGGATAGTCTTAATAACTCTAAGGGAAACTAATAATTATGGCTATTACTTTAACTCCAGCAGCAGCCAAGCACGTTCGGCAAGCTTTAGATAAACGCGGCAGTGGGATAGGTTTACGTTTCGGTGTTAAGCAGTCCGGTTGCTCCGGTTTGGCTTATGTATTGGATTATGCCGATCAAGCGGGACCGGAAGACCTGATTTTTACGCAACCTGGCAACGTAGCGGTATTAGTAAAACAAGCTGACCTTCCTTTTATTGATGGCACTGAACTCGATTATTGCAAAGAGGGCATCAACTTCGCTTTTAAATTCAATAATCCCAATGTTGCCGACTCCTGTGGTTGTGGAGAAAGCTTTACTACCCGTGCCCACAGCGTTTAAAACGAAAGAGTAAGAATGGTCAAGCAAGTGTATTTTGCGCCTCATGGCTCGGCAGATGCCTTTTATTTTGCCGAAAAAATCAGCGAACACCGTCCACTTGTTATCTTCACAGAGAATGTGGCCCATGCCCAGCGCCTCATGGAGGAGATTAAGTGGCTTAAGCCTGAGGCAGGGGTTTACTTTTTTCCTGACTGGGAAACCCTGCCCTATGACCATTTTTCTCCTCATCCTGATCTCATCTCTGAGCGTTTAGCCACCCTCTGGCAGTTTAGCCAACAGCAATTTGATGTGGCACTCATTCCCGTTGCCACCGCCTTAAATCGTCTGCCTCCCCATGCTTATTTGGCAGCACGAACTTTTTTTATTCAACGTAAACAAGACTTTGATCGTAACGCTTTTCAAGAGCAGATGTTAATAGCGGGGTATACCCATGTGGCACAGGTACTGCGCCCGGGAGAATACTGTGTGCGGGGTGGCTTAATTGATTTATTTGCCACCGGCAGCATCTTGCCTTTTCGCATTGAATTGATGGATACAGAGGTTGAAAGCATACGCACCTTTGATGTGGATACACAGCGTACTCTCTATCCTGTCAATGACATCCGCTTATTACCAGCCCGGGAGTTTCCTATCGATGAGGCGGGCAGAAAAATGTTTCGCCAGCGGTTCCGCGATCGCTTTGAGGGAGATCCTTCGCGCTCTGATTTTTATAAAGATGTGAGTAATGGTTTAGCTCCGGGTGGCATTGAATATTATTTGCCCCTGTTTTTTGAGGAAACCGCTACGATTTTTGATTATTTACCTGGGACCAGCACCGTTTATCTTTGTGCTGACGTGGCAGAGGTCATCCAATCTTTTTGGCAATCTGTTAAACCTCGTTGGGAATTATTAAAAGGTAATCGTGCTCATCCAATACTCGAGCCCCGTGAATTATTTATCTCTGAAGAAGAGTTTCATCAAGCGCTCAACAATTACCAGCGTATTGATATCATCATGCGCCCTTCAAAGGCGCTGACGCATCAGCAAGCGTTAACTCGCAGTGACCCTTTGCCCCCCCTCTGCGTCAACCGACGCGATACCGATCCCATTAAACTGTTAAGAGAGTTTGCACAGAACTTTGATGGGCGCTTAATTGTCATGGCGGAGAGCCTTGGTCGACGAGAGAGTTTATTGACACTGCTGAGCGAACATCATTTACCCGTTACCTCTCTACAGACTTGGCAAGAGGCCATTCACGCTCCCCATCAACTATCACTTCTCGTGGGTCCTATTGCTGCAGGGTTTATTTTCAAAGATGAACGCTTAGCGCTTATTACTGAAGCCGAGTTATTTGCCAGTCAAGTTCGTCAGGTACGCCGTCGACAGGGAACCAGTCGTTCCACCGATTCTCTGTTTAAGGATCTGTCGGAAGTTAAAATCAATGATCCCGTGGTCCATTTGGACCATGGGATAGGACGATTTTGTGGCCTCGTGAATCTCGATTTTGGGGAGGGGATCAATGAGTATATGCAGTTACAGTACGCGGGAGAGGATGTTTTGTATGTACCCGTTACGCAGCTGCATTTAATCACCCGTTATACAGGTGGGTCACCAGAGCAGGCTCCTCTTCATAAACTGGGCAGTGGTCAATGGCAGAAGGCCAAGACAAGAGCTGCTACGAGAGCTCGAGATACCGCTGCAGAATTATTAGATTTATATGCCAAACGCTTAGCGCGAGAGGGTTTTGCTTTTCCAGTTAAAGATCATGATTATGAGGCCTTTAGCGGGGGATTTGCCTTCGAGGAAACGCCTGATCAATTGGCGGCCATAGACGCGGTAATGACCGATATGCGCTCTGGCAAACCTATGGATCGGTTAATTTGTGGCGATGTGGGCTTTGGTAAAACGGAAGTGGCTATGCGCGCTGCTTTTCTTGCGGTAAGTGCTGGAAAGCAGGTGGCTATCCTTGTCCCCACCACGTTGCTCGCCGAGCAACACTTTAACAATTTTTCTGATCGCTTTGCAGACTGGCCTGTGAAAATAGCTGAGCTATCACGTTTTCGCTCCAGTAAAGAGGTGGCGGTCAGTTTGGCGGGCATTCGCCAAGGAACCGTTGATATTGTTATCGGTACCCATAAACTCATTGCCGAAGAAGTCAAATTTGCTAATTTAGGTTTAGTGATTATTGATGAGGAACATCGTTTTGGTGTGCGTCAAAAAGAGCGCCTTAAGGCTTTGCGCGCTGAGGTGGATGTCTTAACCTTAACTGCCACTCCTATCCCTAGAACTCTCGCCATGTCACTGGAGGGTCTGCGAGATTTTTCTGTTATCGCCACGGCTCCGCAAAAGCGCCTCGCCATTAAAACCTTTGTTTACCCCTACAGTGACGCTCTGGTTCGCGAGGCAGCGTTACGTGAACTCAAGCGCGGGGGGCAGCTTTATTTTCTGCATAACGAAGTGGATACCATTGAAAATATGCGTGATCACTTAACCCGTTTACTCCCTGAAGCACGAATTGCTGTGGCCCATGGGCAGCTCAGAGAAAGAGAGTTAGAGCAGGTTATGAGAGATTTTTATCATCAACAGGCTAATATTCTGTTGTGCTCAACAATTATTGAAACGGGCATTGACGTACCCTCTGCCAATACCATTTTAATTCACCGGGCCGACCGTTTTGGTCTTGCTCAATTACATCAATTACGCGGTCGGGTGGGTCGCTCCCATCATCAAGCGTATGCTTATTTATTGACCCCTCCCAGTGATGCATTGACGGCTGCAGCAAAGAAGCGTTTAGAAGCTATTCAAATGATGGAAGAGTTAGGCTCAGGTTTTTATCTCGCCATGCAAGACTTGGAAATTCGCGGGGCAGGAGAGGTGCTGGGAGACTCGCAAAGCGGGGACCTGATCGAGGTGGGGTTTTCTTTATACAATGATTTATTGACACAAGCGGTGAAGGCCCTGAAACAAGGCACCAATTGGGATCTTGAGACACCCCTTAGTGTGAATACAGAGATTAATTTACATGCTCCAGCACTCTTACCCAGCGACTATTGTGGTGATGTGCAAGAGCGTTTGATCTTATACAAACGCCTCTCAAACTGTGAGGATCGTGATAGTTTGGATGAATTGCGTATTGAGTTGATTGATCGCTTTGGTTTGCTCCCAGAGGTGGCACAATTACTGTTTCACTGCCACGCGCTGCGCCTGTTAGGCCAACCCTTGGCCGTACAAAAAATTGACGCCAATGATGAGAATATTGTGTTGCAGTTTGGCAAGGATACTCCTCTGGAGCCACAGGATTTGATTTTACTGCTACAAAGAGATGGACGCTATCGTCTGTCAGGCCAGGATAAACTGCGTGTAAACCGTGTGAGTCACTCGCCCCTCGAGCGAGTGACTCATATTAAAGAAGTGTTAGAGGATTTAGGTAAGCTTATTTTTAAACACTAACCACAGGAATGGTGCCAATTTTACTCTGCCATTTTTTGGGCCCCAAGTGGTGTATCGATTCACCAAGACTGTCCACGGCCACCGTGACGGGCATGTTCTCCACAGTAAACTCGTAAATCGCTTCCATGCCGAGCTCAGGAAAGGCAACCACTCTTGATGCTCGAATGGCTTTGGCCACAAGGTAAGCGGCACCGCCCACGGCAATAAGGGACACTGAGCGATGTTGACGAATCGCTTCAATGGCCACGGGACCTCGTTCAGCTTTGCCAATCATGCCAAGCAAGCCGGTTTGAGAGAGCATCATGTGGGTGAATTTATCCATGCGGGTTGCCGTAGTAGGGCCGGCAGGACCCACTACCTCATCGCCCACCGGGTCCACGGGACCCACATAATAAATAAAGCGCCCAGTAAAATCTAAGCCCTCTGGGAGGGGTTGCCCTTGGTTCAATAACTGTTGAATACGTTGATGGGCAGCGTCACGGCCGGTGAGTAATTTACCAGAGAGCAGCAAGGTGTCTCCTGGTTTCCAAGACTGTACTTCCGCGGCACTGATATGATCAAGATTCACATGGCGTGAGTTAGGCGATGGACTCCAAGTGACCTTCGGCCAGTCGGTTAAGGAAGGAGGAGTGAAAAGAGCGGGTCCCTCTCCTGTTAAGGTAAAGTGAATATGGCGAGTGGCGGCACAGTTTGGAATCATTGCCACAGGTAAACTCGCTGCGTGGGTGGGGTAGTCCAAAATTTTGACATCTAGAACCGTGGAGAGCCCCCCCAAACCCTGGGCCCCAATACCTAAGGCATTCACTTTGTCGTAAATCTCAATACGCAGTTCTTCGACGCGGCTCTTTGGACCCCGTTGTTTAAGCTCGGCCATGTCAATGGGTTCCATCAAGGCTTCCTTAGCCAATATCATGGCTTTTTCCGCGCTGCCTCCAATGCCAATGCCAAGCATGCCAGGAGGGCACCACCCTGAGCCCATGGTGGGCACCGTCTTGATCACCCAATCTACCACGGAGTCCGAGGGGTTCAGCATCACAAACTTAGATTTGTTTTCTGATCCTCCTCCCTTGGCGGCAATATCCACGCTCACTTCATTGCCCGGCACGAGACTCACATGAACCACGGCTGGCGTATTGTCTCGGGTGTTTTTTCTGGCGCCAGCAGGGTCTGACAGAATGGAGGATCGGAGCGGATTTAAGGGGTTGGTATAGGCTTGGCGAACTCCCTCATTCACAAGATGCTCCAGGCTTTTTTGGCTGTCAAAACGACAATTCATGCCCACCTTAACAAAGACCACCACAATCCCTGTGTCTTGGCAAATGGGCCGGTGCCCTTCGGCGCACATCCTTGAATTAGTGAGAATTTGTGCGATGGCATCCTTAGCCGCCTCAGACTCTTCGAGCTCATAGGCGTGTCCTAGGGCTTTGATATAATCCACAGGATGGTAGTAGGAAATAAATTGCAAGCTATCGGCGATGCTCTGAATGAAATCGTTTTCGCGAATAAGAGTAGTCATCAACTATACCTATATGAAGGTTAAATACTGATCTCACTACTATAACCCGCCTTAAAGTTTTATGAAAGGATCCTCAAAACCACTTTCTCATGGCTATAATGAACTGTTGATCCTAGGCACCCTAAACGCTTATGATTAATACATTAAAAAAGACTCATTGAAAACAATACATGGAGGAGGTTTATGTCTACCGAAGCATTATTACACGAAACCCGCGTCTTTCATCCAAGCCCAGAGTTTGTAGCGCAGGCCAATATTCAAGGGATAGAGCAATATCAAGCGCTATGTGATGAAGCACGTCGCGACCCACAGGGCTTTTGGGGACGATTGGCAAATGAGCATTTAGATTGGCATCAACCTTTCACCCGTGTGTTGGACGAGTCCCATGCTCCTTTTTATCGCTGGTTTGATGATGGTTTAATTAACGCCTCATACAATTGTCTTGATCGCAATATCAATAAGGGATTGGGTAACAAGACAGCGATTATTTTTGAGGCAGATGATGGCACAGTGACCCCTATCACCTATCAAGAACTTCATGCTCGGGTCTGTCGCTTCGCCAACGGTTTAAAGGCAAAGGGCATTAAAAAGGGCGATCGCGTTGTTATTTACATGTCCATGTCCATTGAAGGGGTCGTGGCCATGCAAGCTTGCGCGCGCATTGGCGCTACCCATTCCGTAGTATTTGGTGGTTTTTCTGCCAAGTCCTTGCAGGAGAGAATTGTTGATATTGGAGCGATCGCTCTGATTACCGCCGATGAACAGTTGCGTGGCGGTAAACAATTACCTCTCAAAAGTATTGTTGATGATGCCATCGCCCTGGGCGGTTGTGAGGCCTTAAAAACCGTGATTATTTATCGCCGTACTGGCGGAGCGATACCCTTTGTGGCAGCTCGTGATGTCTGGTTCCATGAGGTGGAAAGTGGCCAAAGTGATCAATGTGAACCCGAGTGGGTGGAGGCTGAGTATCCTTTGTTTGTGCTCTACACGAGCGGTTCCACGGGTAAACCTAAGGGTGTGCAACATGCCACTGGGGGATATTTATTATGGGCCCTGCTGACCATGCGTTGGACCTTTGATATTAAAAACCAGGATATATTTTGGTGTACCGCAGACATAGGCTGGGTGACGGGACATTCTTACATAGTTTACGGACCTCTGGCGGCGGGCGCCACGGAAATTGTTTTTGAGGGAGTACCCACTTATCCTAATGCGGGGCGTTTTTGGGATATGATCGCCAAGCATAAGGTGTCTATTTTTTATACCGCCCCCACAGCCATTCGTTCATTAATTAAAGCCGCTGACAGTAACCCTTCTGTTCACCCCAAGAATTATGATTTATCGAGCTTAAGGTTGTTGGGTTCTGTGGGTGAACCTATCAATCCTGAGGCGTGGATGTGGTATTACCGTCAAGTGGGTGGCGAGCGTTGCCCCATTGTGGACACCTTCTGGCAAACGGAAACAGGTGGGCATATGATTACCCCGCTACCCGGAGTGACTCCCATGGTACCCGGCTCTTGTACACTGCCTTTGCCCGGCATTGAAGCGGCCATCGTGGATGAGACGGGTCAGGATATGGCCGATGGCCAGGGTGGAATATTAGTCATTAAACGTCCTTGGCCGTCCATGATTAGAACTATTTGGGGTGATCCTGAGCGTTTTCGTAAGAGCTACTACCCTGATGAGTTAAAAGGATATTATTTAGCAGGAGATGGAGCGATTCGCGACAAGGATACCGGTAACTTTACGATTACCGGCCGCATTGATGATGTCCTGAACGTGTCTGGTCACCGTATGGGAACCATGGAGATTGAGTCAGCGTTAGTGGCCAATCCTCTCGTGGCTGAGGCAGCGGTGGTGGGGCGTCCTGATGACTTAACTGGTGAAGCCATTGTGGCCTATGTGGTGTTAAAACAAACGCGACCTGTTGGCGATCAAGCAAAGGCCATTGCTACGGAGTTAAGGAATTGGGTCGGGAAGGAAATTGGTCCCATCGCCAAACCCAAAGAAATACGCTTTGGTGATAACTTACCTAAAACGCGCTCTGGTAAAATAATGCGTCGATTGTTAAGAGTGATTGCTAAGGGGGAAGAGGTGACGCAGGATATCTCGACCCTGGAAAACCCGGCAATTTTGCAACAACTTAAAGAAAGCACCTAAGGAGGATACGCTCGGGTGAGGTTATTACATCGTTATCTTGCCCGAGAGGTCATATTAGGGACAGCACTGGTGTTTGTGGCACTGGTCTCGTTGTTTTCCTTTTTTGATTTCATTCATGAACTCAATGATTTAGGAAAGGGCAGCTATCTCATCACACAAATTGTGGTGTATGTATTGCTGGCGATGCCAAACCATGGCTATGAGCTTTTTCCGATCGCGGCTTTGATTGGTACTTTATATGGCTTGAATACCTTAGCTCAGCATTCAGAGATTACCGTGATGCGTGCTTCGGGGTTATCTAAGGCGCAACTTAACCGATCAATGATTCGAGTAGGGCTCTACTTTGTTGTGCTCGCCTTTGTGCTGGGTGAGTTGATTGTACCGGCTACTGAGGAGGCGGCCCAACAGTGGCGTTTAAAAGCCTTAAACAATTTTGTGGCAACTCAATTTCGCTCAGGTATCTGGGTAAAAGACAATGGCAGTTTTATTAATATACGAGAAATGTTGCCCGATAATTCTCTGCACGATATTCGTATTTATCGTTTTGATGACAGCCGTCATTTGAAGGAAATTTCACGGGCGCAAAGCGCAACCTTTATGGGCGAGCATAAATGGCGTTTGGTTGCCGTTCAGCATACCTTTTTTACGCAAGAAGGCGTTAATGTGAGTCGTGATGATGCAGAAGAATGGAACTCTATTCTATCCCCTTCAGTATTATCAACCTTGTTGGTTGAGCCTGAGCAGATGTCGTTGTGGAATTTATTTGGTTACATTAAGCACTTAAAGGAGAATAAGCAACAAACCAGTCGCTTTGAAATTGCACAATATAGTAAGTTGATTTATCCTTTTTCGATTCTCGTCATGATGATGCTGGCTATTCCTTTTTCCCTGTCAAGACCGCGTTCAGGTGCCGTGGGGACGCGCATGCTAATTGGTATTGGTTTGGGATTGACTTTTTATTTGCTCAGTCGTTTTTTTGCCTATCTTGGGCAGCTCAATAATTGGTGGCCACTCTTTAGTACGCTTACCCCAAGTGTCCTTTTTTTAGCGCTTGCCTATGGCCTAAACCGTTGGCAGGAACGACGTCTTTAACTAATACTACAATTCTAGGACCCGCGGCGTAAGCCCTTCGCTGCGCGCACGTTAAACACGCGCCTGTCCTTTATTGTGTTGAATCAGAAGGCGGGGTCTTGAGCAACTCTATGGTTCTAGTGCCGCCAATGATGTCATGGAGCCAACGGTGTTGTTTGTCCAGTACCAACCAAATAAAATTAATGCCTGTTATAAACCCACAACAAGCTGCCGAAAAGCGCCTGATGCTTTGTAAATAGGTGGGAGGGGCGTTACTGTACTGGTCGACAATTTTTAGACGCCAAGTTTTCATGGGTACCGTTTGTCCACTTCGCTGCCATTGATAGATAAAGTAAATGGCTATGATGAGTAATAAATAAGCGCGATACCATGAGCGAAGTTCAGGGTGATGGGGGTAATCGGTAAGATAGACAAAAGGTAAGCCGGCAAGAATGCCGAGCCCCATGAGAATCAGTATTTCATAAACCAAACAAATCATACGTGAGAGAACTTTAGCTGGCATTACTTAAGGCTTAGCTGGGTCTGCAGGGGCAGGCTCGGGATGTTGTTTACTCCACTGAGATTTAATGGCTTCTTTTTTCTCTTTAGGGAGGTGATGCCATTTTTTATAATTTTTACGGGCTCTTTCTTGTACCACTTTAGGGAGTCTTGACCAGATGACGATATTTTTTTGAAAGCGCTGTTGTTGCTGAGTATTGAGTTTTTTATAATGCTTGGCGGCATTTAATAGACGTTGACGCCGTTGCAGTGACAAACGCTCCCAATTGTTGTGCGCAGGGGCCAGTATCGTTTGTTGTTCTTTGGTTAACCCATCCCAATGCATATTAGGCTCGTGGGCAGGGATCAAGGCAGTGAACAGTGCCAAGATCAAACTCAACACCAATAGGATTAGTTTTCTAACCATTGACTGAGCTCTGGGTTGGCAAGAATTTGCAGAGGCATGTCGCTTGACAGTAATTTGGCATCAAGAAAACCCTGATCCTCTTCGTTTTGTTCATGGATCCATGCGCTATAGGTTGCTACGGCAGATATTAAGACTAATGAGCCAATAATAGCGACCAATTGTTCACGCCATACTATAGGAGGGATAGCTAAAGTGGAACCTGGATACAGCGTGCGTTGACCACTCGCCTTAACCGCCTGATGGCGAATGGCTTGTAGTTTTTCCTGAGTCGTCACGGCAATAGCTTGACTACTTTGGTCTAAATTGTGACAGAGTAGTTGAATGAATTGATCATCTTTCATGGAGCGATTCCTTTTTGACTAAGCAGCGCAGTAAGGCTGGCAAGAGCTCTAGAACTGTGTGTTTTAACACTGCCCTCAGAGCAACCCATAGCCTTCGCAGTTTCTCGCACATCTAACCCTTCCCAATAACGCAGTAAAAATGCTTCGCGTTGACGTGGCGGTAATTTTTCTATAGCTTTATCAATGATTTCAAGGAGTTGCTTTTGCTCTAGGAGGCTGTCGGGTCGACATACTTGCTCCTGTTCCGGGTGAAGTTGTTCAATCCATTCTTGGTCGGAACTGTCATCATCGCTCTGTTGAAAACTACTAAACAAGGGGGTCCACCAATGACGAATTTTTTGTCGCCGGTAGAAATCACGAATCGTGTTTTGTAAGATACGATGAAACAAGGGATGCAACTCTTTTACGGGTAAATGGCTATATTTTTCAGCCAATTTAACCATTGCCTCCTGGACTACATCCAAAGCGCTACTCTCGTCTTTAACAGCGAAAAGCGCATGCTTGAAAGCGCGTTTTTCCACTTCTGCTAAAAAAATATCTAATTCCTGTGCTGTGGCCAGAGCAGTAACTTCCCTAAAAATGCCAAGTGTAACAGAGTCGAGGTCTCTATGGCTAAAGCCATAGGGCTTCACAGGGTGGTGGACTCATTCTTTAGCACCAAGAAGAGAGTGTCCCCACATCATAATGAAAACGGCGTGAAGAGAGTCAGCCACGCAAAGTGGTGCTATGTTCAGGTGATGGGGGGATGAAACACCTATCAGGGTTATCCTAATGCGCAATCTTTCCCTCATCTTATGCTTTGCACCTCAGGGGCTAAGGCTTGTGGCGTATTCATGGCAGGTTAACACATGGCAGGTTAGCTCTTGACCTTCAGCTATGAAAAGGATACGCTGATAGGTTTTCAGTACGCAGCAGAGGTAATCTGTTCGTATTACTTAACCTTACAATAAACACTTTGACGGAAAATGGTTGAATCATGAGATTAACCGGTGCAGAAATAGCAATTCAATGTTTAGTTGAAGAAGGGGTTCCCTTTGTTTTTGGCTATCCAGGCGGGGCTGTGCTTCATATTTATGACGCTTTATTTAATCAAGATAAACTCAGGCATATTCTCGTGCGTCATGAGCAAGCGGCGCTTCACGCCGCTGACGCTTATGCGCGGGCCACGGGCAAGCCTGGCGTCGCGTTGGTCACCAGCGGTCCTGGTGTGACCAATGCCATTACGGGAATTGCTACGGCTTATATGGATTCCATTCCAATGGTTATTATCTCGGGACAAGTCCCTACTCCGGCCATTGGTTTGGATGCCTTTCAAGAGGTGGATACAGTCGGGATTACTCGCCCCTGTGTGAAACATAACTTCTTGGTGAAAAACGTGGACGACTTAGCGAGTACCATGAAAAAAGCCTTTTATGTGGCAACCTCTGGTCGCCCTGGTCCCGTGTTAGTGGATATCCCTAAGGATATCTCGCAACATGTGACAGAGTTTGTTTATCCTAAAACGGTGAGTATGCGCTCATATAATCCAGTGACTAAGGGGCATTCAGGACAGATTAAGAAAGCCGTACAAATGTTAATGGAAGCGAAACGTCCGATGATTTATGTGGGGGGAGGCGCTATTTTAGGCGATGCTACTCATTTGGTGACGAAGCTGGTTAGGGACCTTGGCTTTCCTTGCACCAATACTCTCATGGGACTCGGCGCTTTCCCAGCCACAGACCCTCAATTTGTGGGCATGCTTGGTATGCATGGTACCTATGAAGCTAACCTTGCTATGCAACACTGCGATGTGTTGTTGGCTGTGGGAGCCAGATTTGATGATCGCGTGATTGGTAATACGCAACATTTTTTTGTTGAGGGACGACGAATTATTCATATCGACATTGACCCTTCTAGTATTTCCAAACGGGTAAGGGTTGACGTTCCTATTGTTGGCAATATTGCTGATGTGGTACATGAAATCCTTAAGTTGGTTGAAGAAAGTACTGTTTCCGTGGATGCCTTGGCACTGAAACAATGGTGGCAGCAAATTAATACATGGCGAGAACGCCAGTGCCTGAACTATACCAACTCTACTGAGGTGATCAAACCCCAATACGTAATAGAGCAACTCTATGAAGTAACCCATGGCGATGCCATTGTGACCTCCGATGTGGGCCAGCATCAAATGTGGGCTGCTCAATACTATAAATTTGATAAACCTCGGCGTTGGTTGAATTCCGGCGGACTTGGCACCATGGGTTTTGGGTTGCCGGCAGCCATGGGGGCTCAGTTGGCCTTTCCTGATATGACGGTGGCCTGCGTAACAGGAGAAGCCAGCATTCAAATGTGTATACAGGAATTGTCTACGTGCAAACAATATCACCTGCCAGTAAAAATCGTTAACTTGAACAATCGCTACCTTGGCATGGTTCGGCAATGGCAGGAAATCTTGCATGGCAATCGGTATTCAGAGTCTTACATGGATGCTTTGCCTGATTTCGTTAAATTGGCCGAGAGTTATGGTCATGTGGGGATGCGTATTGAAAATCCCGCAGATGTTGAAGGGGCATTAAAAGAAGCGTTTTCATTGAAGGATCGGGTGGTCTTTTTAGACTTCCTGACGGATCAAACGGAAAATGTTTTTCCAATGGTAAAAGCTGGAGCCGGTTTAACAGAAATGTTGCTTGGTGCTGAAGATCTGTAATTATTAGGATAGTAAATAATGCGTCATATTTTGTCTTTGTTACTGGAAAACGAGTCTGGAGCCCTCTCTCGAGTGGCTGGTCTGTTCTCAGCCCGTGGTTATAATATTGAAGCGCTAAGTGTGGCTCCTACTGAGGATCCCACTCTCTCACGAATGACCATAGTGACGAGTGGTTCTGATGATGTAATCGAACAAATTACTAAGCAACTCAATAAATTAATTGATGTGATTAAGGTGTTTGATCTCAATGAAGGCCGTTATATTGAGCGTGAATTAATGCTGGTAAAAGTACGTGCTGAAGGCGCTGATCGCGAGGAAATTAAACGTACTGCTGATATTTTCAGAGGTAGGGTTATCGATGTGACCGATCGAACCTATACCATTGAATTAACTGGGCCACGAGATAAGCTGGATGCATTTTTAGAGGCCATTGATAACTCCATGATTCTTGAGACCGTTAGAACCGGTGCCTCCGGTATTGGACGTGGTGAATGGATATTAAAAGTTTAACTGGGAGAAGTGAAAATGAATGTGTTTTATGAAAAAGATGCCGACTTATCATTAATTAAAGGTAAGAAAGTCACTATCGTTGGATATGGTTCTCAAGGACATGCTCACGCCAATAACTTAAAAGATTCTGGTGTTGATGTGACAGTGGCCCTTCGCAGTGGTGGTGCCTCTTGGAAAAAAGCTGAAGCAGCTGGACTGAAGGTGAAAGCTGTGGCGGAGGCAGTGAAGGACGCTGATTTGGTCATGATTCTGTTGCCCGATGAAAGCCAACCACAAGTCTATCAAGATGAGATTGCTCCTAACATTAAAGCAGGTGCTGCCTTGGCTTTTGCTCATGGCTTCAATGTTCATTTTGGTCAGATCACTCCCCGTGCTGATATTGATGTGATTATGATTGCCCCCAAAGGCCCAGGGCATCTTGTGCGCTCCACTTACACGCAAGGCGGTGGTGTGCCCAGTTTAATTGCGGTTTATCAAGATGCTTCAGGACGCGCTCGAGACGTAGCGCTATCCTACGCAGCCGCTAACGGCGGGGCACGGGCCGGCGTGATTGAAACTTCTTTCCGTGAAGAGACTGAGACGGATTTATTTGGTGAGCAAGCCGTGTTGTGCGGTGGCGCAACAGCCTTAGTGCAGGCAGGTTTTGATACATTGGTGGAAGCGGGTTACGCGCCAGAAATGGCTTATTTTGAGTGCTTGCATGAATTGAAATTGATTGTAGATTTAATGTATGAAGGCGGTATTGCTAACATGCGTTATTCCATCTCAAACACCGCAGAATATGGTGATTTAACCCGGGGTCCTCGTGTGATCACAGAGGAAACACGCCAGGAAATGCGTAAAATATTAAAAGAGATCCAAACGGGTCAGTTTGCCAAAGAGTTTATTCTCGAAAACAAAGCTGGCGCTGCCTCTATGCATGCAATGCGTCGCTTGGGCGCAGAATCCACTATTGAAGTAGTGGGAGCTAAATTGCGTGACATGATGCCGTGGATTAAGAAAAACAAGTTAGTCGATCAAACGAAAAATTAATCCTTGAAAGCTCCTTACCCTCACCCCATTATTGCTCGTGAAGGGTGGCCCTACATTGTAGGTGTCGCCCTTGTCTCGTTGCTGTGCACGATGTACTTGAGTGCCTTCGTAGCGCTTCCCCTCTATGTGGTATTGCTGTTTGTGATACAGTTTTTTAGGGATCCGCCCCGCGTGCTCCCACCTCAACCGGGTATTGTTTCTCCCGCAGATGGACGCATTGTGGCAGTGATGCCTTGCCTCGATCCTTATTTGAATTGTGAAGCCATTAAAATTAGCGTATTCATGAATGTGTTTAATGTGCACTCAAATCGCAGCCCAGTTCATGGAGTGGTGGAGGACATTCGTTATTTTAGAGGATCCTTTGTCAATGCGGATTTGGATAAGGCCTCTGAGGCCAACGAGCGCAATGCCTTGATTATTCGTGCGGACAATAAACAGCTTTTATCCTGTGTCCAAGTGGCAGGTTTAATTGCACGAAGAATTCTCTGTTATGTTAAGGTGGGGCAACAGTTAAGTCCTGGCGAGAGATACGGCTTTATTCGTTTTGGCTCTCGCGTGGACCTGTATTTACCTTTGGGTAGCGTGATTAAAGTTGCCATTGGTGATAGAGTGTGGGCTGGTAGCACACTACTGGCCGAATGGGGAGAGTGAGGGTGGATGAACAAGAAAGAGCGCAACCATTTAAAATCTTATCCTTGAAGGAGCGTGCGGCGCAGCGCCGAGGCATCTATTTACTGCCAAATCTCTTCACCACTGCCGCACTTTTTGCTGGATTTTTTTCTATTGTCCAAGGCATGAATGGCCAGTTTGAAATGGCCGCTCAAGCTATCTTTATTGCCATGGTTTTTGATGGTTTAGATGGGCGTGTGGCGCGCTTAACTCATACGCAAAGCGCTTTTGGCGCAGAATATGATTCTCTATCGGATATGGTGTCCTTTGGTGCAGCTCCTTCCCTGGTTATCTATGAGTGGTCCCTAAGAGGCTTAGGTAAGCTTGGGTGGATTGCAGCTTTTGTTTACTGTGCCGGAGCGGCGCTGCGTCTAGCAAGATTTAATACACAACTTGGCATTGCTGATAAACATTGGTTCACGGGTTTACCCAGCCCTGCAGCCGCTGCCTTGTTAGCTGGGATGGTATGGGTCATGGATGCCAGTTATCAGATTCCAGGTGGAAAAATTGCTTGGCTGGTGTGGGCGTTAACCGTATTTGCTGGTTTGTCGATGGTCTCTAATGTGCGTTTTTATAGCTTTAAGGATCTTAACTTACGACGCAGCGTTCCCTTTTGGGCGGTACTATTGATTCTGTTGGGGTTTGTCATTGTCAGTATTGATCAAGCGCGGGTACTGTGGGGAGTTTTTCTGATTTATGCCTTATCCGGTTACGCGGTATCAATAAAAGGATGGTTAGCTCATCGTCAACAACAGGGTACCACTGAAAAATAAAAAAAGGACAATCTGTTACCAAATTGTCCTTAAGGTGTAGCTCTGATTTCACTGTCTGCAATAAAACAATATCAGAGATGAATCTATAAAACTTCATTTTAAGGC
>VFSW01001185.1_pt1 | contig 39385 bp, 33 predicted proteins | sample 5358111 | NCBI WGS metagenome assembly VFSW01 (sample SAMN11554181, study PRJNA540505) | mine drainage metagenome | isolation source: sediment from site ElyBrook_90M | place: USA: Ely Copper Mine, Vershire, VT | collected 2017
CCCCCCCCCCCCCCCCCCCCCCCCCCCCCCCCCCCCCCGCCGCGCCCCCCCCCCCACGGGGGCGCGCGGGGCGCGGGGGGGGGAGGCCTGCGCCGCCGCGAGCTCGCCCGGCGAAAAGAGGTTCTCGTAGCCGAGGAAGCGGGCGAGGAAGTGGTCGAGCGGTCCGAGGGCGAGCTCTTGAGGGGTCCGGTCCGCCCGGACCCGTCCCGACTCGAGGACGACCACCCGCGAGGCGAGGGCGAACGCGGTGGTCGGGTCGTGGGTCACGAGGAGCAGCGGGATCCGCTCGGTCTCGAGCCGGTCGCGCAACAGCCGGACGAGCGCGTCCCGGCTCTCGACGTCGAGCGCGGCGAGCGGCTCGTCCCAGAGCAGGGCCTTCGGCTCCGCGGCGAGCGCCCGCGCCATCGCCACCCGCTGGCGCTCGCCCGAGCTCAACTCGTGCGGATAGCGGTCTGCGAGCGCCCCGAGCCCGAATCGCTCGAGCCAGTCGGCGGTCTTCGCGCCCGAACCGGGGTCCCCGCGCAGCCGCAACGGGTAGCGCACGTTCTCGCGGACGCACCGCTGGGGAAAGAGCCCGAGGTTCGGTGGTACGAAGCCGAAGTCCCGTCGCTCGGGCGGCCGGTTCTCCACCGGATCGCCGTCGACATGCACGTGACCGGCCGTGAGCGGTAGGAAACCGGCGATCGCGCGCAGGAGCGTCGTCTTCCCCGCGCCCGACGGGCCGAGGAGCACGGTCGCGGTCCCGGCCGGTACGTCGAAGTCGACCGGGCCGAGGCGGAAGGCGCCCCGCTCCGCTCGAAGGCCGACCAGTTCGAGGCGGCTCACGGGCCCCCCCCTCCCCCAATCCAGTCGAGCCCGCTGCGGTCGAGAAGGCGCACTCCGAGGAAGATCACGAGCGCGACCAACACGAGGACGGCGGAAGCGCCGGCCGCGTCGGCCGGGTTGATCTGCCAGTAGCCGAAGATCCAGACCGACGCGGGCTGTGTGACCGGTCCGGTCCACGGCGGGCTCGGGTAGACCGAAGCGGCGAGGATGAGGAACGCGCCGACCTCGCTGACCCCTCGCGCCCACATCAGGAGCGCGCCCGTGAGGATCCCGCGCGCGGCCGAGGGAAGGGTCACGGTGGCGAACGCCTCTCCCGGACCCGCTCCGAGCGAGCGGGCGGACTCGAGGACCTCCGGGTCGACCGACCGGAACGCGGCCGCGCTCGAGAGCACGACGTAGGAGGAGCCCACGTACAGCATCACGAGCACGACCCCTCCGATCGCATCGAAGACCGGGATCCCGAGCGACGCGGTGAACGCACCGACCGGTCCCGTGGGCGCGAACAGGAGCAGGAGCGCGATCCCGACCACCAGGTGCGGGACCACGACCGGGACCGTCACGATCGACTCGACCCAGCTCTTGCCGGGGAACCGGTAGCGCGCGAGAACGTAGCCGAGCGGAACCCCCGCCCCCACTCCGATCGCGACCGCGAGCCCCGACGCGAGCAGGGTGAATTCGAGGGAGGTGCGGAACCCACCGTCCCGAAAGGCGAAGGAGAGTCCGCCCCCACCCGCGTAGAAGACCAGCGCGAACAGCGGAAGAACGAAGAGCCCGAGCAGGGAGGCGGAGAGGACCGCGGCGAGGGTGCGCCCGGCGAGGGCGGTCCGGTCCAAGAGCCGGCGGCTCCCCGGTCCGCTCACGCGATGAGGGAGGAGAGGTAAGGGGGAAGCGGGGCGACTCCCGTCGGGCCCGTCCCCGCGAGCGCCGCGGGAAGCGACGCCGGAGCGTCGGTCCACAGGGGAGCGAGGGGCATGAAGCCGTCGGAGGCCCAGATAGCGGCCGTCGCGTTCGAAGCGAGGTAATCGGCGAATGCGACGCCGAGCGGAAACTCCGGCGCGCTCAGCGGGACCGTGAGCGCGAAAAGCACGGGGGCCCCCTTCACGACCGAGGTCGAGGAGCCGGCGAGCACGGTCGAGCTCACGGAGCCGTAACGGGCGACGTCCGGTGCCGCGACCGACCCGAGGTCGACCGAGTCGTTGAGTGCGACGTAGGAAAGATGGTTCGCGAGCGCATACGACCGGTACGTGAAGTACGTCGAGACCTGGTCGGTCGCGAGCGCGGTCGCGGCGAAGTTCTCCGCCACGGTCCGGGTCGCCGCGGTCGGGATCGCGAATCCACCGATCCCTCCGGCGAAGAAGTGACCGTAGAGCCCCCCCGACTGGCCGGTGAGCTCATCCGTGAGCTCGAGCGCGAATACGACGTTCGCCCCGAGCGGGTCCGTGCTCGCATTCGGGGCGCCGAGGAGGATCCCGGGGGTCACGATCTTCTCGTACCAGTTGGAAGAGTTCAGGCCCTGGAGCCCGGCCACTCCGGGCGCGTAGGCCAGGACGAGCGGGTCGGCGGCGAAGACGATCTCCCAGCTCGCGACCGTCGCGCTCGGCCGCTCGAGATGCTGCGGAATCACGCGGAAGTCGGCCGCAACGAACAGGTCGTACGGCTGGCCGGGCAAGGTGAGGGCGGTCGCGGCGGCGGTGCTCCCCTCGTAGAGCTCGGCCGCGGTGGGTGCGCTTACGCCGGGGGTCGCTGCCGCGAACGCTGCGGCCATCGACGGGAGGACGGGGGCGAGCGTACCGGCGGCGATGAGCGACAGGGTCGTCGATCCGGGCGACGTCGAGGCCGGGGTCGAATCCGCACGCCAGTACCAGCCTCCGGCGAGCCCGGCCGTGAGGGCGACCCCGACCACGACGATTACGAGGGCAGTGCGGCCAACGGGGCGCATCGATGTGGCATTATGCCACATCACTTAAACGTGTCGCGGTGGGATCGGACCCCGGCGCGGCCCGGGGGCGTAGCGGTACCAGACGACGCCGATCACCGCGGCCTCGGGGAGGTCGCCGAACTGCCGGCTGTCGCGGCTCGCACCGGCGTTGTCTCCCTCGACATGCACGGTTCCTTCCCCCCCCGGGGGGGCGTCGTGCACGGACTCAACTCCGATCCGGACGACCCGCTTCAGTAGGAGCCGGCCCGCGTGCTCGGGGTCCCAGAGGGCGATCACGTCGCCCGGCGCGATCGGGCGGTCGGGCGTCGGGTCGACGTACAGCCGGTCGCCCGGAACGAAGGCGGGTCGCATGGAGTCGTCACGGACCACCAATCGTCGGCTGCGCCATCGCCGCCGGAGTTCTCCGGCTCCGCGGGCCTCGCGGGCGGTTCCCTCCGGCAACCTTATCCTCCGCCCGAGGTATGCTCGGCCATGCCCGCCTTCCCCCCCGTCCGCAACTGGCTGATCGAGCTTCGGGACACCGTCGCACCGCCCGAACCCGTCTACGCGCACTGCGACATTCCCTGCGGTATTTATGACCCGCACGAGGCGCAGATCGCGGCGCTCACGGTGATCCGCATGGACCAGCTGATCGGGGAGCTCGGGGCGCCCCCGATGGACGCGAAGCCCGAGGACCGCGCGGCGTACGTATCGAAGCTCGCCCGTTACACCGCGGTCAAGGAGCAGCACGCCGAGAAGGCGAAGCACGAGGTTCGCGTGATCTGGGGCGACTACTTCACGCCCGACCACGCGAAGCAGTTCCCACAGGCCCACGAGCTGGTCTTCCGGATCCTGAAGCAGGCGTCGAAGTGTCGCCAAGGTACCGCCCTCGCCGACGCCCAGGAGCTGCTCAGGCTCGTCCAAGAGTTCGCTGAGATCTTCTGGCAGACGAAGGGCGCGAAGACGAAGAAGCAGCCGTCGATGCAGAAGTCGGGCGGCGACCTCGTCGTGCCGGTGTCGGCGTAAGGCGGTCGGGAACGGGCCGTCGCCCGCCCCGGACCGGGAGCGCGGATCCGATGACCGAGACCCTACCGATCGACGGACGCTCCCTCACGCTGGAACAGTTCCTCGCCGTCGCCCGGGGGAACTGCGGCGTCTCGCTCTCCCCGTCGGCGCGGACGGAGGTCGCGGCGAGTCGTCGCGCGGTCGAACGGGCGGTCGCGGCCGAACGTCCGGTCTATGGGGTGACGACCGGCTTCGGCGCGTTCTCGGACCGGGCGATCCCGCGCGCCCAGGCCCGGGAACTCCAGGCGTCGCTCGTGCGCAGCCATGCGAGCGGTACCGGTCCGGCGCTTCCTACCGATGTCGTTCGCGGCATGACGTTGTTGCGTCTCAACTCCCTCGCGCGGGGGCACTCGGGCGTGCGGCCCGAGGTCCTCGACCTCCTCCTCGAACTGCTCAACCGAGGGCTCGTGCCCTGGATCCCCGAGCAGGGCTCGGTCGGTGCATCGGGAGACCTCGCGCCCCTCGCCCACCTCGCGGCCGCGCTGACCGGAGAAGGAGCGTTCGCGGTACGGGGTCGGGCGGAGCCCGTTCCGGCCGCAGAGGTTCTCGCACGCGAGGGGATCGCTCCGCTCGTACCGGCCGAGAAGGAAGGGGTTTCCCTCCTCAACGGCACCGCGCTCATGGCCTCCTACCTCGCGCTCGCGGTCGCGGACGGCCGGGAGCTCCTCGACGCCGCGCTCGTCGCCGCCGCACTCTCCTACGATGCCCTCGAGGGGAACCCGGCGTCGCTCGACGACCGGCTCGGGGAGCTGCGGAATTCGGAGGAGCAGCGCAGCATCGCCCGCACCCTGCGCGCGCTACTCGAGGGGAGCGCGCTCGTGACGGTCCGGTCGAAGTGGTCGGGCCAGGACCCGTACACGCTGCGCTGCCTCCCCCAGGTGCTCGCCGCCGTTCGGCTGGGGCTGGGCCTTGCAGAACGGGTCGTCGCGGCCGAGCTGAACGCCGTCACAGACAACCCGGTGGTCTTCGAGGGCGACGAGTTCGTGAGCGGCGGCAACTTCCACGGCCAACCGCTCGCCCTCGCCCTCGACACGCTCGCCCTCGCGATCCACTACGTCGCAGCGTTCTCCGAACGACGGATCGCCCGGCTCGTGCACCCGGCCCTGAACCGGGGGCTGCCGGGGTTCCTCGCCCCCGAGCCCGGGGTCAGCTCGGGTTTCATGGTTCCCCAGTACCTTGCCGCGGCGCTCGTCAATGAGAATCAGACGCTCGTGCACCCGGCGAGCGCCGCAAGCCTCCCGACGTCCGCCGACCAGGAGGACTTCGTCTCGATGGGCCCGTGGGCCGGTGCGAAACTGCGCCGGGTCCTTGCGAACACCCGCCGCGTCCTTGCGGTCGAGTGGATCGTCGCCGGGCAGGCCCTCGAGCTCCGTCGTCCGCGCGCGGGAGGTCGCGGCAGCGAGGCGGCGCTCCGCGCACTGCGCGCGCGCGTGGCCCCCTGGTCGCGCGACCGGATGCCGTCGCCGGATATCGAGCGCGTCGCGGCGGCGCTCGAGGATGGCGCGCTCGTGCGCGAGGTACGTTCCTCGGTCCCGTTCTAGCGCGGGGCTAGGCCGGCGGCGCCGCCGGGGCGGCCCCGGGAACCGAGGTCGCCGGGAAGCGGACGAGTTGCCCGCAGCTCGGGCAGCCGTACTCGCTCAGGCTTCGATGCCGCAGCGGAGTGCGACACTTCGGGCACGGGATCGGCTTCGACGTCACGTACGCGGCGAAGAGCTCCTGGGCGTTGCGGTCGGAGAGCGAGAGGGTCCGCACGGAGCCGGTGACGGCCGGAGGAGCGCCGGCGGCCCCCGACGCGGCGGTCTCCGCGGCAGGCGATAGGGTTCGAGGAGTGGCGAGGCGGCCGCAACTGGGGCAGACGGCGAGGTTGGTCGACCCCGTCGCGAGTAGTGGCACGCGGCAGTGGGGACAGAGGGTCTTGAGCCCTGACCCGGTCAGGGCCGGGGGAGGGGCCCGCGGAGCGCGGACGGGTACTCCGAGCGGGGTGGCGGTCGCGACCGGGGTCACGGGGGGGTCCGTTCGCGCCGGCACGGCCGATCTCCAGCGCACGACCCGTCGGCCGGGCTCGTAGAGCAGGGGCGTGTTGGGTCGGGCGAGCTCGTGCGCGAGCAGCTTCTCCGCCTTGCGAGCCCGCCACGCCAGCGCGGCTGCGAGGCCCGGCACACTGGTCGTGCCGAGGGAACGGACGGTGGAGCGCAGCCGCTCGAGGTCCTGTTCGGAAGGACCGAAGAGGGTCGCCATCGGGCGAACTCCTGCACTGCGGCAAAAGAACCTATCGCTCGAGGAGCAACCAAAAGGGAGGCACCGGTGGAGGGACCCCTGGTCTCTTGGACGGTGCCACCAAGAGCCGCTTCCACCGATGCCCGAGGCCAACTATCGAAAAGCCTCAGGGGACTATATAGTTATCCGGGCCGCCGGAAGATGGTGGGTGGGCCGTTTCCCGACCGGTTCCGCCTTCGGCGGAGGTTCTTAAGCAGGAACGCATACCCGCGGGCCGGGGGGCCGGGCCCGCCCGACGATGAGTTCGCGAGGATCACGGCTTTCACCATCCGAGAGCACCGTCGCTAGCGCCGTGGCCGGCGCGCCGGCGATCCGCACCGCCCCGGCGGTCCTCTGGGGATCGAACGACGACACGCGACTCCTCCTCCGGGGCCTCTTGCGTCTCTACCGCTTTCCGGTGATCTACGAGGCCCGTTCGCTCGAGGACCTCGAGCAGTTGCCCACCGCCTCCGAACCGAGGCTCCTCCTGCGGGACCTGGAAGCGAAGGGCGGGGATTGGAGCGGGGAGCTCGCGAGCGCGCTGCGGTTGCACACGGAGCTGCGAGCGGTCGTGATCCTGCCGCCGGGACTTCCGGCCGCTGAGGCCGAGGCGCTCCGGGCGGGCGCGAAGGCGGTCCTTCCACGTCCGTTCGCGATCCGGGAGTTCCTTCGGGTGGTCAGCCAGGTGGTAGGGTGACCCCGACGGCACCCCTCCGGTAGCGCGGGGCGTTCCCCCACTCGGCGCCATCGGTAAGCTCCCGGGCGGTCTCTCCGGGCATGGAGTCCGTGGGTCGGCGGTCGCTCGCCGAGACCGTCCGCGGGGTGATCCGCTTCGCGCCGGCCGAGCTCGTGACGTTCGGCCACGACCAATCGTTCCTCGTCGGAAACCCGATGGCGGTGGTCGCCCCGGCCGATGTCGACGATGTGGTCGCCCTGGTGCGATGGGCCCGCCGCACGCGGGTGCCGCTCGTGGCGCGAGGCGCCGGGACGTCGCTCGAAGGGGAGTCCGTACCTCCGGAGGGGGCGGTGGTGGTCGACCTCTCCGGGTGGAACGCCCTCCTCGAGGTCGACCCCGAGGAGCTCTGGGTCCGAGCCGGGCCGGGCCTCGTCAACCGGGACCTACAGCGCGCGCTGCGCCCCCACGGAGTCTTCTTTCCACCGAACCCGGGTTCCTGGACCGTGGCCACGATCGGAGGGAATGTTGCGACGAACGCCTCGGGCCCCCGGTCGTTCGGCTATGGGCCGACCCGCTTTTGGGTCCGCGAGCTCGAGACGGTCCTGGGTACCGGAGAACGGGCCCGCTTTGGCTCCCGCGTCGCGAAGCGCTCTGTGGGCCCGGACCTAGTGCAGCTCCTGGTGGGTAGCGAGGGAACGCTGGGCCTCCTGACGGAGGTCACGCTACGGTTGGCTCCCCTGCCCGAACGTCGGGAGGGCCTCGTCGTCCCCCTACCGTCCTCGGTCTCGCTGTCGCGCGTCGCCCGACGGCTCCGCCCGATGAGCCGCCGGGGCCTCTCCGCCGTTGAGCTCCTCGACCGGGCCACGGCCGCGGTGCTCGCCGAGCGCAGGAACGCGGAGTGGCCCGCCGATGCTTCGTTGTTGCTCCTGGAGGTCGAGGCGCACGACGACCGGGAAGCCGCGGCTGGCCGTGAGGCGCTCATCGCCTCGCTTCGGGCGGTCGGCGTGGAGCGTTCCCCGACCGTCTTCGCGGACGCTGACGAGCTGTGGACCCTGCGCGGCGCGAGCGGGGTCGCGCTCGACGAGCGCACCCGACCACGGGTGCGCGAGGACGTGGCGGTCCCACTGACGCAGATCGACGAGCTGCTCGTACGGCTGCGCGCGATCGCGGAGAACGCGGGGGTGCCGCTCTACCTCTACGGGCACTTAGGGGAAGGGAGCTTCCACCCGAACTTCACGATCGACCCGGCGACAGCCGCCGGGCGGCGAGTCCGCACCGCGGTCCTGAACGCCGCCCTCGAGCTCGGCGGCACCGTGAGCTCCGAGCACGGGATCGGACGGCTCAAGGTCGACTTCGTGGCCCGGGAGCTCGGACCCTCGGCGGTCGATCTACTGTACGGGGTGAAGCGATGCTGCGATCCGGATGGGATCCTGAACCCCGGAAAGCTCTACCCGCCGTCGCTCGGGCGAGCCGGCGGGCAACCTTCTCCGTCGCTTTCGGGATCGCCAGACCCCGCCACTCCGACGCCGTGACCCACCGACGATTCGAGGTCGCCCGCGTTCCGATGCGACCGCTCGTCCGCGCGCGAAAGATGTGGAGCTCGACCGTGAAGTGGCTGTACGCGTGTCGAACGACCCCGAGGGGCTCCAAGCGACGGACGGAGAGCCCGCACTCTTCCCGAAGCTCCCGTCGGGCCGCCGCGACGGGCGTCTCGCCCGTCTCGATCTTGCCTCCGGGGAATTCCCAGAGCCCCCCCAAGAGACCCCGGGGGGCGCGGCGTTGGACCCACCAGCGCCCTCGCCGGTCGATCAGGGCGACCACGGCGGCGCGGATATGGGGCCGGGGTCGGCGGGCGGGTCGGCGGGGCAACGCCCCCGGGTCCTCGAGCTCTCGATAGGCACGGCAGGCGAACGACACGGGGCAGTCGCTGCAATGGGGTCGGTCCGGCCCGCAGACCGTCTCGCCGAGCTCCATCACGGCTTCGTTGAACTCCCCGGCGGGTGCGTCGTGCCGAACGGCGTCGAGCGTCCGTTCGAGACGGGCGCGCACTTCCGGCCGACGCACGTCGTCCGTCTCGCCGGTCCACCGGGCCGCGACCCGGAGTCCGTTCGCCTCGAGGGCGATCACCGGGAGATCAAAGGCGATCGCCGCGACCGCGCGGGCGATGTACGGCCCGACCCCCGGGAGCTCCTCGAGCTCGGGCACCGTGCGAGGCATTTCGCCGCCTCGCTCGGTCGCCAGCTTGCGGGCCGCGGCGTGCAGGTGGCGGGCCCGGGCGTAGTAGCCCGCTCCCTGCCAAATCTTGAGGACCCGGTCGAGCGGGCTGGCGGCCAGCTCGGTGAGGGTCGGGAACTCGGTCACGAACCGCTCGAAGTACGGCACCGCCTGGGCGACCCGGGTCTGCTGCAGGAGGACCTCGGCGACCCAGACGCGGTACGGTTCGCGGTTCCGGCGCCACGGAAGTGCCCGACGGTGGCGGCGATACCATCCGAGGAGGGCCTGCGCGACCGCGTCGGGGGGTCGCAGGACCTCGGAGGAACGGGAGCGAGGAGGCACGGTCGCCCCTTGCCGGACGAAGCTCAGGCTTAAAGCGCGACGCCGGCTCGGAACTGTCGGGACGACCCACGTCCGACTCGCACCGTCCTCGGCGCGTCACGGATGCCACGTTCGACCGCGAGGTGGTGCGCTCGCCGGTGCCCGTGGTCGTGGATTTCTACGCGGACTGGTGCGGCCCCTGCCGGGCGACCGAACCGACCGTGTACGACCTGGCGGCGAAGCTCGCCGGCCGAGTGAAGTTCGCGAAGGTGGACATCGATGAGGCGTCCGCGGTGGCCCGCGCGTACGGGATCCAGACGCTCCCGACCTTCCTTTTCGTCGAAGCCGGGCGCGAGAAGGCGCGCGCGATCGGACCGATCGACCCGGTGGCCTTCCGGGTGATCCTCGCGCGGCACTTCGCGTTCGAGCCCCGACCCGTCAGTGGCGGAAGACCCTCCACCCCGTGAAGTACATCGCGACGCCCCCCTTCGAGGCGACCGCGATCACCTCGGGATCCCGGAGGCTCCCACCGGGTTGGAGGATCGCTCGAACCCCGGCCTTCACAGCGACCTCGAGCCCGTCCGGGAAGGGGAAAAAGGCGTCCGAGGCGAGCACCGCTCCGCGCGCCCGCTCGCCGGCGACATCGCGCGCGAGCTCGACCGCCTTCACGCGCGTCGGTTGCCCGGACCCGATCCCCACCGTCCGGTTCCCGTCGGCGATCACGATCGCATTCGATTTCGCGTGCCGCACGACCTTCCACGCGAACTCCAGGCTCGCGAGCTCGCGTTCGCTGGCGGCCTGCGGGGTCACGCACCGGAGCTCCGAGCGGACGAGCTCGCGCCGGTCGGCCTCCTGCACGAGAAGACGGCCGAGCGCGCTCTTCGCCTCCCAGCGGGGTCGGTCCCGGGCCGGAGGGTCCGTCCGCACGACCTTGAGCTTCGCCCGGTGGCCGAGCAGCTCGAGCGCCGCCGGGTCGAACGTGGGGGCGGCGAGCAGGTCCACAAAGATCCCCTTGAGCGCGTCCGGGTCGGATGGTCCGAACGGGCGATTGACCGCGATCGCGCACCCATAGCGGGCGACCGGGTCCGTGGCGATGGCGTTCGCGAGGGCCTCCGAAAGGGTCGTCCCCGTGGCGACACCGCAGGGAGTGGCGTGCTTGACGACCGCGGCGGCCGGTTCCGCGAACTCGGAAACGATCCCGAGCGCGGTGTCGAGGTCGAGGAGGTTCGTGTAGGAGAGCACGTCGCCCTTCACGACCGCGAACGGGGCGGGCCGCAGGCCGGCTCCCGGAGGGCTCAGCGCCTCGTACGTCGCCGCCCGCTGGTGGGGGTTCTCCCCGTAGCGCAACCGGAGCGCCTCCTTGCGCAGCACGATCTCCGCGGGGAACTCCTCCGGGCCCCGGACGCCGATGCCGAGCCCGCGGGCAATCGCCGCGTCGTACTCCGTGCACCGCTCGAAGGCCTTCACGCCGAGGCGTCGTCGGGTCGCGGCGGAGACCGAGCCGCCACTCGCCCCCAGTTCCTCGACCAGGCTCGAGTACTCCTGCGGGTCGGTGACGACCGTGACCCACTCGTGGTTCTTCGCCGCGGCCCGGGCGAGCGTGACGCCTCCGACGTCAATGAACTCCTCGCGGTCGCGGGCGTCGGGGTGCTCGGCAAGATGGCGTTCGAAGGGGTAGAAATTCACGACCACGAGGTCGAACGCGAGGAGCCCGCGCTCGGCGAGCTCGCGGCGGCCCGCGTCGGTGCGGGGGGCCAGGATCCCTCCGAGGAGTCCCGGGTGCAGCGTCTTGACCCGACCGCCGAACCACGCAGCGATCCCGGTCAGTTCCTCGGCCGGGCGCACGGGGACGTGCCCGTCGATGAGGGCCTTGCGCGTGCCGCTCGTCGCCCAGAGCTCGACTCCCAGCCCGGCGAGGGCCCGAGCCAGTCCCGGCAGCCCGGACTTGTCGTCGGTCGAGAGGAGCGCCCGCTCGATGCGAACCGGCGCGCCGTCCTCGGAACTCACTCCCCGTACCCCGACGGGGGAGGGAGGGGGAGAGATAAGATTCGCGGAGCCGGTCCTCCGTTACCCCCCCCCGGGACGACCTCGTTCCCATAGCTCTTAATACGGTGAACTCGGCTAGATACACCCCCGGCCTCCCTATGCATCGCGTTCGGATCCCTCGTTCGTCGCCCTCCGCGCCGGTGCGCGCCGTGCGGATTCCGCGGGGATTCGCGCGGCCTCGAGGAGCGGCATCCCGTCGGGCACCAGCTCGGCGCTGGCGCCGCCGTGCGCGAAAGGCCCAAGTGGCGCCCGTCGCCACGATCCTCGGCCTCTTGCTCGTCGTGACGTTCCTCGCGAACTATCTGACGACGACGCTTCCGAATCAGATGGCCGCGAACGACCTCGGCCACGAGATCCAGGTCGAGAACCAGCTCGGGAACTTTCAGGCGCTCCTCGGGAGCGTCGCCCGGGCCGGGATCCCCGGGGCCCCGGTCCTCCAGCCGATCTCTCTCGGTTCCGACGGCGCGCCTCCGTTCGCGGCCCCGGACGGCGCTTCGGTCTCGTCGATCCCCGGGCAGCCGCCCGCGAACATCAGCTTCGGGGTGGTCAGCACCCATTACGCTCCTCCGACGGGCTGGCGCGAGAACGGGTCGGCTCCGGCGTGCACGCTCACTCCGCCTCCGCCCAACACCACGTCCATCAATTGCGGTGGCTCGGCGAAGTCGAACATCTGGTACAATTTCGCGGGCTCCACCAACTATAGCTTCAGCGTCAAGGGGAACGGGAAGGTCTCCTTCGTCCTGAACTTCTCGACCAACAGCTCCACGATCGCGGTCTCCGCAGCGGGCGGCGCGTACAATCTCGTCCAGATCGTCGGGAGCTACAACACCGCGACGGTATCGGGAACGGGCGGGGCCAACCTGAACGTGACCGTGGTCGGCAACTACAACAGCGTGAGCATCAGCGACACGGGCGGAGGGAGCGTGAACGTGCTGCTCGTGGGAAACCACGATACCGTGACGATCAGCAATCTCGGCCTGAGCCACACCTTCGTGGTGGCCTGGGGCTCCTACGACCTCGTCTCGCCCTCGAACAGTGGAGGACCATACATCGTCTACTTCAACGGGTTCGATGCAGTGAACCCCGCGACCCCGATCTGCCCCTACGGCACCGCGGCGCTGACCGACAACGTCACCGGCCCGGCCCCCACGGGGTCGAAGGTCACCTACAACAACACCGCGCTCAACAACACGGGCAGTCCCTTGGTGAACTTCCCCTATACGGGGTGGACCACCATCTACAACGTCCCGACCCCCGGGGTCTGCATCTTCTTCCCGCACTTCGCCGCCGGGGGGGCGAGCGTCTTCGCGGCCGGTCTCCTCGTAGAGCTGCGGAACACCTATGCGCCCGCCGCGGAGGTGGCGTTCGACCAGGGAGCCGTGGTCTACGCGCAGCCCGGTGCCTACCCGATCATGATCGACCCTCCGCCGATCACCTACTCGCAGGGGATCGCCACGGTCTTTGTACCGGCGTTCCTGGATACCGTCGGCAGCGAGAGCGGTCTCGGGACCGCCGCGGTGGTGCTGCACCTCGTTTCTACGACGCGCTTCTCGTTGCCGGGCCTCGGCTGGATCCTCGACCCGTCGCACCCGCTCAAGCTGGTCTTCCAGACGCCCTACGCGTACGCCTGGGCGCACTACTTCTCCTCGCTCCCCGCGTTCGCCGGTCACGTCGCGTGCGCGCCGGCCACGTCGAGCGCCTGCCAGGGCCCGTACGAATCCGACGGGTCGCTCGGGACGATAGCGTTCTCGCTTCCCGTGACCTCGCTCTCGCTCGTCCTCGGTGTGTTCTCGATAGCTCTCCACTAAGCGAGTACGCCGTCCCGCGGTCCCACGACCGGCCCGAGGGGGTCGAAGTCGAGAAGGGTGCCTAGCGGCGTCGGGGAACGCGCCGGATCCACGCCTTGGCGCCCACGAGCGTTCCCCACGCGCGCCGCGTCGAGAGACCGACCCTGCCGCTCGTGTCGGCCGGACGGTTCCACGCCGCGCGGGCGCGCGCAAGGTGAAACTGGTCCACCGCCACGATGGCGCGAGGGCCCTCGCTGCGGATGACCCGCAGCGTGAGTTCGGCTCCTCCTTCGTCCGGACCCAGGGCGGTGCGCAGGGTCTGCTCCCACCAGCGCGGGGAAAGTAGGGGGGGAAGGTGTTCCCCCGCCACCTCGAGGCCGAGGTAGCGGGGTCGGACCGGGCGAGGCCTACCGGACGAGGTCGATGACTTCCTCGGACTCACCGGCGGCGTAGCCCCCCTTCTGCCCGAGGAGGCTCTGCGCGCGGACGCCCGTGATGATGAGGAGCACCTTGATGGTGTTCTCCATCTCGGGGGAGTTCTCGACCGAGCAGCCCCAGATGATGCGGGCGCGCTTCGAGATCTTGCCACCGACCAGGGCTGCGGCCTTCTCGGCCTCGCTCACGGTCATGGTCGGTCCACCGATCACGCGGACGAGGGCGCCCGTGGCGTCCTTGAGCTCCACGGAACCGAGGAGCGGGGAGGTCAGGGCCTCCGTGACCGCTTCGGTGACTCGGTCGGTGGCGCTTTCGCTCTCGCCGAGCCCGATGAGCGCAACCCCGCCGTCCTTCATGACGGTCAGGATGTCCGCGTAGTCGAGGTTGACGAGGCCGGGCCGTGTGACGATCTCCGTGATGCCCTTGATCGCGGTCATGAGGACCGCGTCCGCGAGCTTGAAGGCCGAATCGAGCGGCATGCGGGGGACGAGCTCGAGCAGCTTGTCGTTCTGGATCACGATCGTCGTGTCGCAGACGCGGCGCAGGCGCTCGAGTCCGTCTCGAGCCTGCTCCATGCGCGCAGCGCCCTCGCCCGCGAACGGGAGAGTAACGACGCCCATGGTGAGCGCCCCGGCCTCCTTGGCGATACGCGCCACGAGGTGGGCCGAGCCCGTGCCGGTGCCCCCGCCCATGCCTGCGGTGATGAAGACGATGTGAGCACCGTTCAGGAACTGGCGCAGCTCCTCCTCGTTCTCCCGGGCCGCTTCCTCGCCGATCTCGGGACGCGCTCCGGCGCCGAGGCCCTTCGTGGCCCGTCGGCCGATGAGGATCTTGCGGGGAGCGTGAATCGTCAGGAGGTGTTTTGCGTCGGTGTTGATCGCGCACATCTCCGCGCCCTGGATCCCCTCCTCGACGCAGCGGTTGATGGTGTTGGAGCCGCCGCCGCCGCATCCGACGATCCGGATGTTGACCTTCAACGCCTCCGCCAACTTCGCCAGTTCGGCGTCGTCGGGGTTCGCGTAGATCGGCGTGGCCGGCTTCCGTTCCTCGACCAGGGCCTGGTTCTCCTGGTGTTTCGCGATCGCTTCCTGGATAATGGACTTCATCGGTAGTTCTCCGTTCCCGTTTGTCAGACGAGCGTCATACGCTCCGAGGAAGGACTCTTGAGATTCGTACATAAACGTTTGCGTTTAACGGAACTGTAACGTTATCGCGGCTTCACGACTCTCGGTAGTCGGTTGTAACATTTCACGGCTCGGCGTCTGATATGCTCAGTGGTCGACCCTCACCTAGGTCTTGGAGAGAATCCCCTCCTGTTCCAGTTGCGTCCTCATACGGTTGAGCGCGTCCGCCATTCGGTTCTTAACTTGGGCCATCTCATTCGGTTGCACCTGGTACGGAAGCTTGCCCCACGCCGTGTAACTCAGTGGCAGGCGAAGGAAAAGGCCGAGGTACTCGTCACTCTGAACCCAAGCACGGTCAGATGCCTTTGCGAACTGGTCCCACCCTTTGCTCCTAACAAGACGAGTGAGGGCTCCGACCGCGTCCTCGTTGATGAAACCTTCGCCTTGGAAGACGGGTTGAAAGACTCTCTCGATTGTAACGGCCTCTTGGTAAACCCCCCGGAGCAGACGCGCGCGATTCGGCCGGTTGAAGAAATCGACAGCAGCTAATCCCGCAACCTCCTTGCTGTTCGCTCCCGGACGATCATAGAGCCCGAGCGTCCCGTCGTCGTGAAGCGCGGCCACGACCCATCCATACTCAGGGACTTTGAACCAGTAGACACGATTACCAGTCGCCACCGAGATCGTTTCAGGATCTCCAACGACCTCAACAAGATTCGTTCGGACGTCTTCATGCACCGGTGCCTCCCTCTGTTCGAGGGCATTTGAGAGCGCACTTGGGTCGAATGAGCATCCCTCGATGGTCTCATCGTCCTTTACCCCAAGGAACAGGTCGCCTCCGAAAGTGCTGGCTAGGGCGGCGATAGATTTTCGTAAGCCATGAGTCGGAACCTGCTTTGCCTCCTTGAATTCGAGCCGGACCCATTCAGGATTGGCTTTCAGATAGGCCGCTAGTCGTTCTTCAGTCGGGGTAGACCCGGCGAGGAATTTGGCGAACCGCACCATTTGGCTCTGAGAACCCTCCTCATTCCCTAAAGGTTCGCCCTCTTGCTTGCCTCCTCGATAATCCGCTTCCACCGGAATCCGTCTCCGACCGGAATCCCCGCCGCCTCGCCGGGCGTCATGCCGAGCGCTTGGTGCTCTCGCACGAGGTTATAGTGGACTCGTAGGCCCTCGGCGAGGATCACCGTTCCGAGTTCCCCGTCGAACGCGCGCATGACCTTGAACCGTTCCTTCTCGGTTCCATGGAACCGCTCGATGCGGTTGTTCGACTCTTTGGCCCGGATGCTCGGGACCCGCTTGTGCGGGTTGAACTGACCGCCGTGGACGAACTTCGGATCATCGAAGGCCGTCGCCTTCCGCCCGAGTTCCTTATTGACGGCCTCGGGATATGCCTTCATTCCGTCGGTGAGAACGTCCACCGGGCGGTCCGGCGTGACGGCCTTGGCTTTGTGGATCGGAGTGCGGGTGTTGGCGAGGCTTCGGTTATCGCTGACGTGGGTTGCGAGCAGGAACCGGGTCTCATGGTCGATGACGTTCCAGAGATACTCGTTCTTTCCGTTCACATTCACTACCGTCTCGTCGATGTGCCAGCGGTCGGAGGTCCGTGCTCCCTGTGCGTCCATCCACTCGGCCGCGAGTTTGGAGTAGTGGACGACCCACCGGAAGACCGTCATGTGCGATACGCGTAGCTGTTCGACCTGTTCGAGATGTTCCCGGACCTTGCGGATGCTCATGCCCCGGAAGTAGAGATCGAGGGCGCGGGCGATGTTGGTCGGGTCGGCGCGGCGCTTGGCGAACCCCTCTCGACCGATGAACCGCCGACCGCACGACTTACAGACGTACGTTTGAACGTCCCCGCTCTTGTTGTGTCTGATGCCCCGGAGGGTAACCGTCTCCGACCGGCACGCGTCACACCGGACCTTCGTCTCAGCGAGAGCGGGATCGGATTCCTCGAAACCGATCTTGTATCGGACCGCGACGATGTGGATACAGGTCATCGAAGTCGCCCGGAAGAAGTCGCAAGCGCAGGACCACCGACCCGACTTCTCGGCGACCGTGTATGCCGACGCCGGATGGCTCTGGGACCGAACCGAGTAGGTCTTCGGTGCGACCTCCCGAATCTGGTCCCCGCGAGCCACAATGGCGAGCGCGGGGGTCCGCTGGTCCGTCCATGCGTGGGCCTTCCACCAGTCAGCCTCGCCCATCTGCTCCACCGCTTCCGTCATTCTCCTCACCCTCCGCGCGTAGGCTATGCGTATCCTATACTCTCGTGAGTATTTAAGCGAATCGGCTATTGGTATGCCTACATGTAGGGCATAGTTATGTAGTCGCCCGCCCATGAGAGTGATGGGAGGGTCGGTGTCAGCGTTCGTATCCTCGATACAGAAGGTACGCGATGGGTCCGAATCCTTGAGGTCCACGATCCCGGACGGGGTCGCCAAGATCCTCAATGCGGTCCCCGACGGCAAACTTGTTTGGTCGGTCGATCTCAAGGCCGGCCGCGTGACAGTCTCGGCGGAGCCCCCGTCATCATCGGGAAAGAAGTCATCAAGGTCGGACTGACGCGACGTACCGACGGACGCGTCTAAAAGGCATTTCAAACTTGCCTTCCACCTGATTTCTTACGTCACTTATCTAACGCTTCGTTTATCTATTCGAAAGACCTCATATCAAACGCATCGTTCAAGATGTGTTGCGGCCATGATGGAAGAGTCTGTGCGAGATACTGAAGTTGAAGAGCGAGTCTTCGAGATACTGACTCAGGACCCGGAGAGAATCTGGAACGTCGCGACTCTGGCGAAACAGGTGGGATGCTCCCGTGCCAAGATCGACCGGGCGTTCATCGCTCTCGAAGTTCAGGACAAGATCACGGTCGAGCGCTTAGTCGGGAACTCTTGGATTCCACGGCTCAAGAGGCACGACGCCGGCAACGGAACGCGGCGCAAGGGTGCCTGAGGCACCGTCACCCGTTTCGGCATCTCTCTTTCGAGTGGAAAAAGGGGGGAGGGGGTCCGGGTTCTGATGGTCGTTACCGCAAGGGCATGGGGGGACCTCAAGGCATCGGAGATACGTCCCCTGAATGGGAACGGCAGGGGTCCAGCCGCCTATGACCCGGCGTTTACGGGGAACCGAACCGAACCCCTGCATCGATGGGTCCCTTGGATTGCCGGTTACTCTGCCAAGTTAGTCAATGACGCTCTCGAAGCGTACAACGGCCGCACCACCAAGTCCCGCGTTTTGGACCCGTTCGCCGGCGTCGGAACGACCCTGCTCGAAGCCCGGTTCCACGGTTGCGACACCATAGGGTTCGAGATCAACCCGTGGGCCGCCCTCGTATCACGCACTAAGCTCGCCGCCGGCATCGAACTACGCGCCGATGACCTCGGCAGGGCCGTTGATTCGTATCGCACGTTTGTCGCGTCGAAACCGAAACCGGAGCGCGGGCCCCCCGACGGATTCAGGACCCGCATTCCGTTCTTCAGTCCCCGTGTGGAGCGCAAGGTTCTCGCCGCGCTCGATTACATGGCCTCCATCGACAACGTATGGGTCAGAGACGCCTTCCGTATGGCACTCGGCTCTGTAATGGTGTCATTCTCGAACTACACGTACGAGCCGTCCCTCGGGTCGCGCCCGGGCGCCGGCAAGCCTCTCATCGATAACGCCGACGTCGACGCGGTTCTGTCGGCGAAGTTGGACCAGTTCTCCGCCGATATCCGCGTGTTGGAAAAGACAGGGAGCACACCCGACACGGAGCGGAAGGTCTACAACGCGAGCTTCCTCGATTATGCAAGCCTCGAACACGGAAAGGTAGACCTGGCGATCACTTCCCCACCGTACTTGAACAACTACCACTACGTCCGAAACACGCGCCCTCAGATGTGGTGGCTCGGGCTCGTATCCGATGGCGCCGCGCAAAAGGATGTCGAGGAACGTAGCATGGGAAAGTACTGGCAAACCGTACGCGGCGGGGACCCGATCCATCTCACATTCCCCCATGAAGAGATAGCGCACACCCTCCGACGTCTCCGCGCGATACGAACGGAACACGGAGTCTACGGGGGGAAGGGGTGGGCTAACTACGTCGCCTCGTACTTCAACGACACCTACCGCTACCTCACCGTTCTAAACGCGGCTCTGCGCCCCGGGGGCCGCGCGATCATCGTCGTAGGAAACTCAATCGTTCAAGGCGTCCCAGTACCTGTAGAGAAGTACCTTGCCGAGATTGGGGAAATGGTGGGGTTCTCCCACGAGGCCACGAATGGGCTCCGCTCCACGAGGGTAGGAGGGAGCATTCTGAACTCCTCGGTGCGAAGAGGGGCGAAGCCCTCTGGCGGAACAGGACTATATGAGACGGCGGTAATCCTCCGCCGCCTTGTGTGACCAGCATCACTTCGCATTCGAGATTGACGTCGCGATTCGGCGTCAAGTAATCGACAAGTTGGAAGCGAGTCCCGCGCATCCACTCTCGCTGACGGCCGCGCCTCCGGTCAAGGGAGTATACGTACTCTATCGAAGCAGTGCACTCGTCTACGCGGGAAAGGCACTTGATACGACTCTACGGACCCGCCTGGCTCAGCACTTCCGAAAAATTGCGGGAAGGCAGAACGTCGATACCGACGAGATGACGTGCAGGTACCTTGAGATCGATAGTGATTGGTTCGTTCGTGCAGCGGAGGACGCGCTTATTAACGCATATCAACCGGCTTGGAACGCTTCGGGGTTTGGGAGCCATGATCCCGGGAGAGGCCGCCCCGGGATTCGGACTTCTCGCTGGGACCAAGATTTTCCCCCACGTCCTTAGGGGTTTCAGAGTTGCGACGACGTGGACGCATGACCGCTTCAATTCGCCGAGCGGTCCCTTCCAGAATCTCCGGGGGGCATCCTACTGATCGGAGTATACGCCTGACATCGGATTTGACTGCAAAGTTCTTGGTTGAGACCCGGGCCATAGTGGATCAGTCCCGGCCCGGTGAATAATCAATCTTGCCCGAGCGGAAAGTGGAAGCTGTATCGGAAGGGGTTGGGGAATCCCGACGACCCTAGCTATCGTCCACTTCGATGTACTTCCGTCGGAGCTTGGGGAAGTCCGAGTGGACACGAGCCTTGAGTTTCGCTGGGTTAAGCGGCAGGATTTCCTTCTTGGTCTCGATGGTTGCCCTGCGAAACCAGGTCTCTGTGCTATCGAAGAATCTACGTCCGACCGCCCTCCCCTGCTCCGTAAGTTCGATCACCCACGGTTGGTGCTGGACTTGAGTCGGGTCGTGGCGCCTAATGACGATCAATCCCGCGCTCTCCAAGCGGTCGAGGTCGCTATCGATATTCTCAGGAACGGGTCCCTTCCTTTCTGCCACAAAATTGTCATGTGGGAAGGCGCTCCCGAGTCCATTCGCTTCCGCCCGCTTCAGCTGGTAAAACAACATCTTATTGAGACTGTACTTCCGGAGCACCCACGGAACCTCGATTCCGCCGATTGGTGCGGTGAGCATCGACAAGAGCGACGCGTCCCGCAGTTCGCTGAGTCCAACGGCTCGGGCCATCTTCTCATAATACGCCCGAAGGGCCCCTACGGGATCGATGTACACACTGCCCGATTTGGGGTCTTTCGCTCCCTCAACACCCTCAACGTGGACTGGGAATCCACTGTCCAGTAGGACGTCAACATCGGTCGTTATAGACTGAAGGGCCGGCTTTGATACTGTCAACGCTTCACCTTCCTTTCTTTGGTTTGTACCTTGCTCTCTCTATCCCTATGCACCGCCGACCCTGGTCGTCGTTGAGCACCTTGAGTACCATTATGACCAACTGCCCGTCGATGTCAGTCACTGCTGGTTCCTGCCAGGAGCTGTTTGGCGGGAACTCACGGCGGTTGACAATGACCCGCCGTACGCATCGGATCAGGACCGCCACTGGGACTTTGCCCGCGGCCTGGGTGGAAACCCATAGCCTGAAAAACGGCCCAACGGGCTCCGACCATTCGACCCAAGGCGCCAACGGGTCACCACCTCCGGTGGGCCCGCGCGCGACTTTCTAGGTCGGCGGTTAGCTCATAGGTATACCCGTAACCCCGGGCATCCGAAATAAGGCTTTCGGCGGAGGCAGTTGACCTCGGGCGACGGACCGCCAGGTAGAATCTGGTCAGGGCCAAAGTCCCCTCCTCGGGACGGCGCCGATGCCACCGCCCCTGCTTAAGCCCAGCGGTATCCCGCCCCACATGGCCGATGGCGTGCGGGTCCGGACCTGTTCCACTCTGTTCCCGACGACCGAAAAGCGACGAGGATTCACTGAACCATGCGGAGACGAAACTGAAATGGGGCCGATTCCGATTAGGCAGCGATGCCGCGAGGTGCCCCGCGTATACTGGTGGACGAGTTCTACAGAGGTTGGCCCATCGAGACGATAACGAGACTCCCCGAAGGACTTCGGGGACTCTATGTCTTGTACGACACAGATGGACGCCCCTTGAGAATCGGGATTTCCGGAAGGGGAGACCAAGACATAAAGCGACGAATCTACAACGACTATCACCGATGGAAAACGTGGCGTGGTGTTGACCATTTCTCACTGTTCACTTTCACGACGCCAACTTGGTTCGAACAGGTCGAGCGCCTTATGTTGCGGGCGGTCGGTAAGGCTCTCGCTGCGAACCTCAATGCCGGCGAGGTTCGCGTGAAGTCGAGGGTAATCGGCCCTCCCTCGATGCGAGGTGTCCCGAAAGACTTCATTCGACGTAAGGTCGACACCGAAGGGTACGTTTCTGTGGGAGAGAAGCACTCCGGACGGAGCGTTCGGGTGGAGATCGGCGTTCGCAAGAGGTGAGATTGGCCCGAGCCGTTACACCCGAATCTCGAATGGCGAAAAGGCCCGAGGAGTTTCAGAACCCGGTCGGCAGCTCATCTGACAAGCCTTCGCCCACGACAACCGTAGAGCCCGATTTGTAACGGGCCTCGCCACGCTCCCCCAATCCCGCGGAAAGAGACGGAACCTCACTAAACCGACCCCGTTCGGTCCTATCCGGCTCTTTCCTTCTCTTCTTTCCTCTTGGCCTCGACCTCACGCCTTTCCTTCTCTCGCGCTTTCATCTGTGGAATCCGTGCAACCCCTGCACAGCATGAGCCGATAATCCCAATAGAAGACGGCACGAGTATCGCAGCCGTAGTCGCGTCCCACCCTTGCTTGAGTGTCAGGAAAACGAATACCGTGAGAGAGGCGGAGAGTAGCAGTCCGACGGGTACTCCGAACAGCAGTGGCTTGACCCACACCGAGTTCGCTGACCACCACAATCTCGCATCGGGGTGCGGCACGGTCGCACCCCGAACTATACCACACACCCGGCCACACTTGCCAGATACAACCCGGCACCAATGAGGGCTATTGCAGCCACCGCGACGAACGGAACTACCAACAATCCACCAAACAGTGCAACTGTCCCACCAATCAAGGCGGCTGCGATACCGAATAGGAGAAGCGAGTAGCCGCCGCCGCAGGAGGCGGACAGAGTGTATCCAATCACAATCAGAGCCACGGCCACGATCAAAAGCCCCACCCCAACGATTGGGTTCGGCATGAGCCGGGATTGGTTCCCGGAGTTAAACCCCCTCATCGGACAGAACCCTTGAGGGTGGCCAAGCCGCGAGCCGTTACACGCGAAAATTGGCGGGAGAAAAGCCGCGACGAGTTACAGAACCGCGTTTAACGGAAGGTGTCGTTTTATTCGCTGAGGTGACGGGATTGCACGACAGGCATCGCCGTGTGGTCCCGATCGAGCGACAAGAGGTATCGGTCGAGGTCAGGTACCGATGGCATGACAGCTGGGGGAGGTTTCTCCGGGGGGTTCAGGAAGTCCGGCAGTAGGTTGCGTTCGAACATCTGCCGAATCAGCGCGGTGATGTTGTAGGCGACCAGCTTCGCGACGAGTTCGTTGACCTGGGCTGGGAAATTCCGTGGAAGGAGCCTCTCGCCCAGCTCTTGCTTGATGGCGCCGAATGTCGTCTCGGCTTTGGCTCGCTGGTCGTAGTGCTGATCGAACTCCTCGCGGTGGAGCTGGGAGAAGAGGAACGTTTTGTGGTACAACCCTTGAAGTCAGATTCGGTTCCGGGGTCGCCCCGTCTCACCCGCGGACGAGGCGGAAGGTGCGGACGGACGAGGCCCAAGCCTCGGTCACGGGGTGCGAGCCGTCGCCGAGTTTTCGGACCGTGGGGTGGGATCCGACCGGGGGAGCACCGAGGCCGGACGGGACGATCGGGGAGTTCGTGCGGTCCGACGCTCTTCCGCATCGGTCCGGCTGCGTCCCCGTCCGAGGAGGCCCTCGGCACGGAGTTCCTTCGTGATCTTCTCGACCGCGAGCGCGACGTCCGAAGGTCGCCGAGCGCCCGTGCACACGAGTTTGCCGCTGCCGAACAGGAGCACCACCACGCGCGGTTCTTCCAGCCGGCAGACCAAACCGGGAAACTGCTCGGGCTCGTATTCGACGCGATCGAGGCCGAGGGTGATCGCGATCGAGTTCAGGTTGACCTCGCTCTCGAGGTCGGAGGTGGCGACGATGTTCTGGACTTGGGTCTTCGGTCGCAAGAGGACCTTCTGACCCCCCTTTCGGATCAGCTCTGAGACCGTGCGGATCGACTCCTCGACCTGTCGCATGCTTTTCCCGCCCGTGCAAACGAGCTTTCCCGAGCGGAACAGGAGTATGGCGGTCCGCGGCTTCTCGAGCCTATAGATGACCCCCGGGAACTGTTCGGGCTCGTACTCCGATCCCTCGAGAGTAAGGGCGACCGATTGCAGGTCGAGTTCGTCGCTCACGCTCGTGGAGGCCACTACGTTCTCGATTCGAATTCGCGTCACGGCTATATAAGGGGTATTTAAAACTCTATTTAAGGAGCCTCCCTCCACCCCCAAACCCTCTCCATGGCGGCCATCCTTCCCCTCCCCGAGGCCGGAAGCGAAGTCGCCGTGGATCCCGGCGCGGACGCGCTCTTCGGACAGCTTCCCCGGGGAAACCACTGGGACGTCGACCACGGGGAGGGAAGTCCGCGCCGCCGATGGGTTTCACGGGGTGCGTCGAGACCGGGGTCTCCGGGCACCGTGGGAGATAGATAGAAGAACCCCCGGGTGTCAGTCCGGAAGTACTACGCCATGTCGATGATGGGTGCTCCCGCACAGGGTCCGTCGCCGGGCTCGGTAGACCATGCGAACCTCCTTTCGCTCCTGGGGACCACCCGCACGCTCACGAGGGTGTGGGTTTTGCTGGGCGTGCTCGTCGGGGTGCTGAACCTCCTCGCCATCCTCTTCTCGATCCTTACCTTCCGGTTCCCCGGCGGCGGGATCGGCGGCCTCGTTTACGCGGCGATCTGGGTGGGTGTCGACCTCCTGCTGCTCGACCGACTGAACGGCTGGTCGGCCCTCCTGGCCGAGGGGCACTACCAGGCCCTGAAGGAGCCGTTCCTCCTCTGGGGGATCCTCGGCCTGCTGTTCGGCGTGATCCCGGGGGTCCTGCTCCTGTGGCTCTACCTCAAGGTGCTTCCCTGGCCCGACCACCCCGGCCCGCTCGGCCCGGGTGTTGCGCCCCCCGCGGGTACCGTCATTCCCCCCGGGGCTCTGCATCCCGCCCCGGTCGGCGGCCCCTCAGCCGAATCTCCGAAGAGCTGACCGGGTAGACTCGTTCCGGAACTAGACCTCCAGGGTGACGGGGTCGGAGCGCCGCCCCTTCGGGCCCGACCACCGCTGCATCCTTATGAGAGACCGGGCTCCTCGCCTCCCGTGGAGTCCTATTTCCACGCGATCGAGGCTTCGGTGGACCGGGCCTACGCGGTCGCCGACCAGGCCCGCCGCGAAGGGATCGATCCTGAGCTTACGCCCGAGATCCCCCGTGCTCAGGACATGGCGATGCGGGTCGAGAAGCTCCTCGCCCACCTCGGGATCGAGGGGATCTCGACGGAGATACGGGCGCTGTCGGCCCAGATGCCGCGCGAGGAGGTCGCGGTCGCGATCGCGCGACGAATCGCGCGCGATGCGAGCCGGTACGGCTCGGTCGCGGCCCGCGTTGAGGCTGCGCTGCGGGTCGGTCTTGCCATCCTGACGGAGGGGATCCTGGTCGCGCCGCTCGAAGGCCTCGCCGAGGTCCACGTGCAGGAGGGGCCCGACCGGAAGGGGTACATCGAGCTGTACTACGCCGGTCCGATCCGCGCCGCGGGCGGGACGGCGCAAGCGCTCAGCGTGCTCCTCGCCGACATCGTACGGCGCGACCTCGGCCTCGAACCGTTCCGGCCCGAGCCGAAGGAGGTCGAGCGCTACAAGGAGGAGATCCCGCTCTACAAGTACCACCAGCACCTTCAGTACGTACCGACGCCCGAGGAGATCGAGCTCGTCGTGCGTCACGTGCCCGTCGCGATCTCGGGCGAGGCGACCGAAGGCGACGCGGAGGTCAGCGCCTTCCGCAACCTCCCGCGCGTCCCAACGAACGGGATCCGTGGAGGGGCGTGCCTCGTCATCGCCGAGGGGCTCTGCCAGAAGGCGGCGAAGCTTCGGAAGATCGTGGACAAGCTCGGGCTCGACGGCTGGGAGTTCCTCGCCGAGCTGGGCCACCACACGACGGACGAGGAGGACGCGCGGACCCCGAAGTACCTCCAGGACTCGGTCGGGGGTCGCCCGGTCCTCGCCCACCCGAACCGTCCCGGGGGGTTCCGTCTCGTCTACGGCCGGGCCCGCACTACGGGCCTTGCTGCGTGCGCGATGAACCCGGCGACGATGGTCATCCTCCAGCACTTCGTCGCGATCGGCACCCAGGTGAAGCTCGAGTACCCGGGCAAGGCCGCGGCGATGGGGGTCTGCGACACCGTGGAGGGACCGATCGTCGAGCTCGACGACGGGACCGTGACCGCCGTCCACGACATCTCCCGTGCCGAGACCCTGCGACCGCGCGTCCGTCGGATCATCGACCTCGGCGAGATCCTCGTCTCGTTCGGCGAGTTCCTCGAGAACAACCGCGCGCTCGTCCCGGGCGCCTACTCGCTCGACTGGCACGCGGAGGAGCTGCGGGCCGCTGGGGTCGACCCGACGGCGGGGGTCGGCGTGACCTCGTACGCCGCCGCGGTCGAGCTCTCCCGCGCCCACGAGGTGCCGCTACACCCGCGGTGGCTGCTCTTCTGGCACGACCTCACGACCGCCGAGATCCGCGCGCTCGGCGAATTCGTCGAGCGCACCGGTCGCTGGACGGGAGAGGCCGTCGAGCTCCCCTCCGACCCGGCATGGCGGGAAGCGCTCGAACGCCTCGGCTTCCTATTCTTCCCGGTGGAGCCGGACCGGATCCGTGGGGAGCCCGACCCGAGCGCGGCCCTCGTCGGGGGGCTCGGGCTCGCGGCCGAGGGAAACCTCCTCGTCCGCCAGACGCCCCTCGAGCCGGTCGGCCTGGACCCGCTCCACTACGTCCGCCGCCTCGCGGGGGTCACGGTCCGGGCTCGCGGACCGTCCCGGGTCGGTGGGCGGGTCGGCCGACCCGAGAAAGCCTACCAGCGCAGTATGCAACCGAACGTCCACGCGCTCTTTCCGGTCGGCGCGGCCGGAGGACCGACCCGGTCGATTCCCGAGGCGGCCCGCCGCACGATGCGGGAGGGAGCGGAGGTCGACCTCGGGATCCGTGCGTGTCCCTCCTGCGGTCGCACGACCGTTTGGACCCGGTGCCCGTGCGGGGCCCATACCGAGCCGACCGGTACGGTGGGTCGGCAAGCGCTCCCGATCGCGCGGCTCTGGAGCGACGCGCTCACCCGCCTCCACCTCGGCAAGGTGCCGATCGTCAAGGGAGTGAAGGGCCTCACCTCCCCCGGGAAGGTTCCCGAGCCGGTCGAGAAGGGGATCCTGCGGGCCGTGCACTCGATCTCGGTCTACCAGGACGGCACGGCCCGCTTCGACCTCACGGACCTGCCCCTCACGCACTTCCGCCCGGCGGAGATCGGCACGGACATCGAGACCCTTCGGCGGCTCGGCTACGAACGGGACTGGGCCGGCGCCGAGCTCATCGATCCCGAGCAGCTGGTCGAGCTTGCGCCGCAGGACCTCGTCGTCTCCCGCTCGTGCGGGGAATACCTCACCCGGCTCGCCCAGTTCGTGGACGACGAGCTCGTGCGCCTCTACAACCTCGACCCGTTCTACTCGGCCGACCGGCCCGAGAGCCTGGTCGGACAGATCGTGGTCGCCCTTGCCCCGCACACGTCGGGGGGCGTCGCCGGCCGCCTCCTCGGCTTCACCGACGCCGAGGCCTGCTTCGCGTCGCCCGTCTTCCATGCCGCGAAGCGACGCAACTGCGACGGGGACGAGGACTCGGTCACCCTCCTCCTCGACGCGCTGCTCAACTTCTCGCGCGCATACCTTCCCGATAGCCGCGGCGCGCTCATGGACAAGCCGCTCGTGCTCACGACGCGGCTCGTCGCGACCGAAGTCGACAAGGAGGCGCACAACGTCGACGTGTCGAGCCACCACCCCCTCGCCCTCTACCGGGCGGCCGCCGAGGGCCGGTCGGCGAAGGACGTCGAGCCCCTCCTCGACCTCGTCGGCCACCGGCTCGGCTCGGCTCGGGCCCTTTCGGGCTACGGGTTCACCCACGACACCTCCCGCATCGCCGGTGGGCCCGTCCGCTCGGCGTACCGGGATGGTCGGTCGATGACCGACATGGTCGAGCGGTCGATCCGGCTCGCGACCCAGATCCGCGCGGTCGATGTCGCCGAAGCGGTCACTCTCGTGCTGAACGCGCACTTCCTGCCGGACGTCATGGGGAACCTCAAGAGCTACGCGACCCAGCGCTTCCGTTGCAAGGACTGCGGGGCCTCCTACCGCCGTCCGCCGCTCACCGGACGCTGTACCGCGATCGGGACGAGCCGGGACCGGTGCGACGCCGAGCTCCTGTCGAGCGTCTACGAGGCGTCGGTCCGCAAGTATCTCCCGCTCTCCGAGCGGCTCAGCGAGATCGAGGGGATCACGCCGTATGTGCGCCAGCGGATCCGGGTGCTCTCCGACTCGATCGCCACTCTCTTCCCGGGATCCACCGCGCAGACGACGCTCGACCGGTTCCGCCCACGCGAACGCTCGCCGGCGGTCGCGGGAGGGGAGTGACGGAGCGCGGAACGGCCAAATAGCCCGGGACCCGTGACGCCCCGGGTCGGGCTTGTGGGGTAGTCTGGACTATCCTGTTGGCCTTCGAAGCCAACGACCTGGGTTCGAAACCGCGGGGTTCCCCCGCGACGAAACTCCCAGCAAGCCCGTCCCCCGCCCGATCTAGCGGAAGTACCCCGTGGCCTGGGTCGTCTCCGACCGCTTCTCCTCCTCGGCCTTGGCGGCCTCGAGGATGTCGATCGTCAGGATCGCAGGGATCGGCACGAGGCGCACTCGGCCCTTCTCTTCGCCGTTCGAGCCATCGAGCTCGATCGCGAGCGCATTGTCGCCCGCGATGGAGACGAGGCCCCGGAAGGTTCCCTTCGAGACGATCGCCGTGTCCTCCGGACCGGCCGAGCGAAGCAGCACGTGGGAGCCGGGCGTGAGGGCGATCGTCGGCCTCTTCCCGGCGGGGTTGGCCTCGCTCATCGTGCGGTCCCTCGCTCCCGCACGGCCCGCACGGTGGGGGCCGCCTTCGGCACCGGCTCGCTCGCCATCTTCTCGACCAATGTCTGCAAGTGATTCACGGTCTCCCGATATCTTCGGAGGGCGTTCTGGGCGTTCGCTTCCGTGAAGTCCCAGGCGCGGGCGAGGTTCCCGTAGCGCAGCCGGTAGCCCTTGCGTCCCTTCCCGTCCGTCGCGCCTCCGACCTCCTCCAGAAGGTCCAGCGCCTTGAGTTTGTTGATGTGACGGTAGACCGTCGGTTTCGAGGTCTTGAGGACGGCGGTGAGCTCTTCGACGTACCACGGTCGCGCGGGGTCGCGTAACAGGCAGTCGTGGACGAGGCGATAGGCGAGACTCTGGGCGACGGGGCCTTCCGACCCGCGTCCCTCTTCGCCTTCGGGCAAGTAGCCGACCATCCGCAGGAATTCGCGCAGTACCTCCTCTACGTCCGTGATCGGAGTGAGGGGAGTCGAGTAACGCAACGCAAGTTCGAATGGCATGCGGACCGGTTGCCAAGACCATTCCTCGGATAAAAAAGGCGGGCCCGCCGGCTCGCCCACGACGCCAAACGATATGGCCGCCGCCCCGGTGAAGCGCCCCGATGGCCGACTTCGAGCTGGTCGCGCCGGCGACCCCGGAGGAGGCGATCGCCTCGCTGCGGACGGGACCCCCGGGCGCGGTCGCGGTGCTCGGCGGCGGCACCGACCTCTTGTTCGACCTCGAGGAGGGACGGAGCGCTCCGGAGCGCGTCGTTTCGCTGCGTCGACTCCCGTGGCGGACCCTCGAGTGGAACGGCAACGCGCTGACCATCGGGAGCACTCTCCCGCTGCGGACCCTCGAGAACGATCCCCTCCTGCGGGCGCGGATCCCCGGGCTTCACTCCGCGGTCCGCGCCGTCGGCAGCGTGGCCCTCCGCCAGCGCGCCACGCTCGGAGGGAACCTCGGACGCTCGGCTCCGGCCTCCGACCTCGTGCCGATGCTCCTCGCGCTCGACGCGGAGGTTCTCCTCCTCGGTCCCGCGGGCGAGCGCCGACTCACCGTCGACGGATTCGTCCAGGGCTCGCGACGGACCGCCCTCGGCCCGGCCGAGCTCATCCGGGCCGTGCGGATTCCCGAGGCCCGGCCGTCGGCGTACCACTGGCAGCGGGTCCGTCCCTTCCATGACATCTCGCACATGGCCGTCGCCGTCGCGTTCTCTCCGTCCGCCCGGGCCTGGCGGGTGGCCGTGGCGGGCTTCCCTCCCCGTCCGCTGCGAGTGCCCGAGGCGGAGGCCGCGCTGGGATCGGCGCGACCGGACGCGGACGCCGTGCACCGGGCGGCCGAGGAGATCGCCCGACGCGCGCCGATCGTCGCCGACCACCGGGCCTCGGAAGAGTATCGCCGGCAGCTGGTCCGTCCGCTCCTCGAGCGGGCGGTCGACGCGACCGTTCGTGGAGGCCGATGACCCCGGTAGCGATCCGGCTCACCGTCAACGGCCGACCCGAGTCGCTCGTCGACGTGCCGTCCGGGGAACGGCTCCTCGATACTCTCCGCTGGCGACTTTCCCTCAAGGGGACGAAGGAAGGGTGCCGGACCGGCGGTTGCGGCGCCTGCACGGTGCTCGTCGATGGACGCAGCACGCTCTCCTGTCTCACGCTCGCCCGAGAGGTCGAGGGTTCGGAGATTACCACCATCGAAGGGGTCGGAAGGGACGGGACCGGCGCCCGCGTGCAGGAGGCGTTCCGGGCCGCGGGCGCCGTCCAGTGTGGCTACTGCACGCCGGGGTTCGTGATGGCGCTCACCGGGCTCTTGAAGGAGCGCGCGCGCGCCGATGGGTTCGACGCGCTCCTCGAGGACCTCGGCGGGAACCTCTGCCGATGCACGGGCTACGCCGCGATCGTCCGGGCCGCCGCCGCGCTGCGTCCCGGGACCGGGGCGCCATGACCGCGCTGCGGCCGGACCTCGCGGAGAAGGTCAACGGCACGGTGCGTTACGGCGCGGACCTTGAGGCCCCCGGCATGCTCTGGGGGGCGCTCGTCCCGGCGCCGGTCGCCCACGGCCGGATTCGCACGGTCGACCTCGCACCGGCGCGGGCGCTCTCGGGGGTCGTCGCGATCGGGGCGGCCGACCTCTCGAAGCTCGTCGGCGGGAGGGAAGGCGACGCCCTGCGGCCGGCGTTTCCCCACGAGACGATCGAGTACCTCCACCAGCCGATCGCGGCGGTGGCCGCGCCCACTCTCGCGCTCGCCCGCGCCGCGGCCCGGGCCGTGCGCGTGGTCGTCGACCCCCTACCCGTCGTGAGCGACCTCGAGTCGCTCTTTCCCGCGTGGCCCCCGCCCGAGGCCTCGCGTTCCCCGGCGGTCGCGGCGCACGTCCACGCGCGTCGGGGGGACGTCGAGGAGGCGTTTCGGCGCGCCGAGACCGTGGTTCGGGAACTCTACCGCACCGCGAGCGTCCATCAGGTCGCCCTCGAACCCCACGCCTGCCTCGCCGAGGTGTCCGGCGAGCGCTGGCACGTACGCACCTCGACCCAGAGCCCGTTCGGGGTCCGCGAGGACGTTGCGTCGGTCCTCGGGATCCCCGAGTCGTCGATCGTCGTGGACGGCACCTGGGTCGGCGGGGGATTCGGGGGCAAGGGGTCATCGTTTCTCGAGCCCTGGGCGCTCCTGCTGTCCCGGGCCTCCGGTCGGCCGGTCCGACTCGCGCTCACCTACCGCGAGGAGTTCCTCCTCGGACGCACCACCCTACCGTCCGTCGTCCGGATGGAGACCGCGGTCGCCGGCGGTCGCATCACCGCGCGCCGGGTGCGCCTGCTGCTCGACGTCGGCACTTCGCTCCCGGGCCGGGATTTCGCCACCGGTTACTCGATCGGGTTCCTCCTCGGCCCGTACCGCAGCCCGGTCTTCGAGGTCGAGGGGTACGCCGTGCGGACGAACAAACCCCCGTTCGGGCCGCACCGAGCGCCGTTCGCCCCGCAGTGCGCCTTCGTCGTGGAGTCGCACCTCGAATCGGTCGCGCGGGCCGCGGGTCTCGACCCCGTCGCCTTCAAGGCCGACCATCTCTGGCGGACCGGGGATTCGACGCCGTTCGGTCAGACGGTCGCCGACTTCGGGCTACCGGCCGCGCTCGCGGCGGCTCGAACGCTCGCCGACGAGTGGCGTCGCGCGTCGGTCCCCGGTCGCGGCGTCGGAGTAGCGGTCGGGTTCTGGTCGACGAGCACCGGTGCGGGCGGCGAGGCGCACCTCGTGCTCGCCCCCTCCGGGCTCCGGATCCTCCAGGGAGAGCGCGAGATTGGCAGCGGCAGCGTCCTCGTGGGTCTCGCGGCGGTCGCCGAGCGGCGCTCGGGGATCCCTCGGTCGCGGATCCGAGTGGAGTATGCCGACACCTCGCGCGCCCCGTACGATGCCGGGGTCTTTGGTAGCCGTACGGTCGGGGCACTCGGCCGCGCGGTGGACGAGGCGCTCGTCTCCCTGCTTGGGAGTTTGCGCGCGCGCATCGGCGCCGACGGCCCGATCTCCCTCGCCGAGGAGGGGGAGGAGATCGTCGTCCGAGCCGGCGAGCGCCGCTGGCCCCTCTCCGAGCTCCTGACGCCCGCGGAGCGGGCGGCCGGCGGGATCCATGCCGGGGGCAAGCACTACGGCCGGGCAGGGACCCTGGACGAACGAGTCGTGGTCGACGGCGCGTTCTACCCCTACACCGACTTCACCGGCGCCGCGCACGTCGCCGAGGTCGCGGTCGACCCCGCGACCGGCGCGATCCGGGTCGTCCGGTACGCGGCGTTCCACGACGTCGGCACCGTGATCGACGCCCCTTCGGCCCGCGCTCAGGTGGAAGGTGGGGTCGTGATGGGCCTCGGGACTGCGCTCACCGAGGAGGCGATCTGGTCGGAGGACGGGCGCCTGCTCAACGCGGGCCTCGTCGACTACCGCATCCCCACCCTCGGGGAGGCGCCACCGATCGACGTGACGTTCGTCGAAGGATACCCGGGCGCCGGGCCGTTCGGCGCGAAGGGTCTCGGAGAACCCCCGATCATCCCGGTGCCGGCCGCGGTCGCCTCGGCCGTGCGGGCGGCGGTCGGCGCCCACGCGACCGAGCTGCCGCTGACGCCCGAGCGGATCGCGCGAGCCCTTAAGCGACCGGAGCCGTAGCGGGGGCGCTCATGCCGATCCCCCTCGCCGAGGTCCGGGGCCTGGTCGATGCGTATCCCCGGACACCGGTCGTCGGCACGGTGGGTTCCCACTCGGCGATCGACATCGCGGACGGAGCGGCGACCGAGGGCTTGCCGAACCTCGTGCTTGCGCAGGCCGGGCGCGACGCGACCTACGCCCAGTACTTCCGTACGACGCGCGACCACGTCGGCGGCCGCCGTCGCGGCTGCGTGGACGACGTTTGGACGTTCCCGCGGTTCGCCGACATCGCCGCGCCTCCCGTCCAGGAGCGGCTCCGGGGCCACGGCGTCCTCCTCGTGCCGAACCGCGCGTTGAGTTCGTACCTTCCGCTCGCGACGATCGAGGAGGAGTTGCGCGTCCCGATCGTCGGTTCGCGTGCGCTCCTCCGCATCGAGGAGCGAACGGAGCGCGAGAACTACTACACCCTGCTCGAACGCGCGGAGATTCCCCTCCCGCACGCGATCGCGTCGCCCGAGGCGATCGACCGTCTTGCCATCGTGAAGCTTCCGCACGCGGTCCGCCGCCTGGAGCGGGGGTTCTTCACGGTCGCGAGCGCCCGGGAGTACCGGCAGAAGTCCGAGCAACTCCTCGCCCGCGGGACGATCGCAGCGGAGGACCTCGCGAAGGCGCGAATCGAGGAGTACGTAATCGGGCCCGTGTTCAACTTCAACTTTTTCTTCTCCCCCCTCGTGCCGCGGTCCCAGGGCCTCGAGCTGCTCGGGGTCGACGAGCGGCGCGAGAGCAATCTCGACGGCCTCGTTCGTCTCCCCGCGGCCCAACAGCTCGAGCTCTCCGAGTCGGCTCGCATCCCCGAGTATACGGTGGTCGGTCACGGGACCCTTACCGTTCGCGAGTCGATTTTGGAGGAGGTCTTCCGATTGGGCGAGCAGTTCGTGGACGCCGCCCGCGCGCGCTACCCGCCGGGGATCCTCGGCCCGTTCTGCCTGCAGACCTGCCTCGACAAGGACGGCCGCCCGACGGTCTTTGACGTCGCCGCCCGGATCGGCGGCGGGACGAACATCCACCTCGGACTCGGTCACCCGTACGGCAACGCGCTCTGGCGGATGCCGATGAGCACGGGGCGCCGCATCGCGCTCGAGATCCGTCACGCCGTCGATTCCGGTCGATTGAAGGAGATCCTCACATGAGCGCGGCCGCCCCGCCGAAACCGGTCCTGCGACGCACGGCCCTCTACGACTTCCATCGACGCCACGGCGGCCATCTCGTGCCGTTCGCCGGCTGGGAGATGCCCCTCTATTACTCGGGCATCCTCGCGGAGCACCGCGCCGTACGGACCTCGATCGGCCTGTTCGACGTCTCTCACATGGGCATCCTGACGGTCGAGGGCGGTCACGCCGCCGAGCTGTTGGCGCGGCGGACGACCGCGAACGTGCCGTCGCTCGTCCCGGGCCAGGTACGCTACACGTTCCTGCTCGAAGCGACGGGGCGGATCGTCGACGACCTGCTCGTAAGCCGTCTCGACACCGGCGAAGACCTGGCCCGCTCGTTCGTCGTGGTGCCGAACGCGGGTCGCGCCGACGAGATCGAGGAGATCCTCCGCCAGCACCGCGGCCCGGATACGAAGATCGCCCGATGGAATGGGACGGTCGCGCTCTTGGCCCTCCAGGGACCCGGTTCCCGGGCCCTCCTCGAGCAGCGGTTCGGCTGGGACCTGCGGGGGCTCGGGTTCTACCACGCCGCATTCTTCCCGACCATGTCCGGCACTTCTCCGTCCTCGGGGACCCTCGGGGCGGGGTTCCCTTCGGCGCTCACCGCTTCCGTGCTGGTCAGCCGGACGGGGTATACCGGCGAGCTCGGCTACGAGCTGTTCGTTCCGGCCGAGGCGGCCGATGCGCTCGCCGAGCGCCTGGTCGACGCCGGCGCCCTGCCGTGCGGGCTCGGGGCCCGCGACACCCTGCGACTCGAGAAGGGGTACCTTCTCTCGGGCCAGGAGTTCCATCGGGACCACACCCCCTTCGAGGCCGCGCAGGAGCGGTTCGTCGATATGGACCATGAGTTCGTGGGTCGCGCTGCGCTCGAGAAGGAGCGCGCCGACGGTCCGGCCCGGCGCCTCGCGGGCATCGCGCTCGCGGAGGAGGGGGCGATCCCTCGACACGGCACTCCGGTCCGGGCGAACGGGACCGTGGTCGGAGAGGCCACGAGCGGTGGCCACTCCCCGAGCCTCGGCCACGGGATCGCGCTCGCCTACCTGCCGCGGGAGCTCGCGACCCCCGGCACGGCCGTGGGCCTCGAGATCCGCGGCCGCGAGGTCGCCGGGCGCGTGGTCCCACTTCCGTTCCTGAAGAGCGCCCCGACGCGGGGCTAAGTACTCGAACCGTCCCATCTAGTCGGGCAACGCCATGGCGGCCGAGGCCGGGAACGGTCGCCCGTTCGTAGGTCGGGCGGAGGCGGTCGACGCACTCTACCGGCGCTTCGAGGACGCACGGGCAGGCAGCGGAGGGGTCACGCTCCTCGTCGGGGCGACCGGAGTGGGGAAGTCGACGCTGGTCGGGGAGCTCGTCCGCAGCATGCGGGCGCGCGGCACGCAAGTGCTCGTGGGACGAGCCCCCGCGCTGGATGCCCCGCCGCCGTTCACCCTGATCCGCTCAGCCCTCGAGAGCGTCCGGGCCCAACCGGCATCGGGAGGGAGCCTCGTCCCCGGGGGGCCCGGGGCCGCGGGGTTCCTCATCGGCTTCGCTCCCCGGCTCGACGACACGAGCCTCTCCGCCCCGGTCGAGATCGAGGAACGGCTCCTTTCCGCGCTCGGCGAGGCCGACGAGCGGACGGAGTCGATCCGCGACCCGATCTGGACGGAGATCGTCGAGCAGTTCCTCGAGTTCACGCGGCGGGGGCCGACCGTCCTGGTCCTCGAAGACCTGCATCGCGGGGACGAACCGTCGCTGGAGGCGCTCGAGTTCCTCGTGCGCCAGATGCCGAACCGGCCGCTCTGGCTCGTTGCCACCGCGCGTCCGTTCGAGACCCTCTCGGCGGCGCGCCGCTCGCGGCTCGAAGCGTTCGAGACGGCGACGCACGCACGGCGAGTGGTCCTGCGGGCGTTCACCTCCGAGGAGGTCGCGCATTACCTGCGATGGCGCGAGCCGGACCGCGAGTTCTCGGCAGAGGAGATCGCGCGCCGCTACTCCGAGACCGGCGGAAACCCCCTCCTGCTCGAGCAGTTCGACCGACGGACCGTGGGCCGCCCCGAGGGGGGGGCGGTCGCGGGCGGCCCGGCTCGGCCCGTCGGGGGTCCGGTCGACCTCGCCGCGATCTCCGAAGAGGGGCAGCGCGTTCTCGGGGTCGCCGCCGTCCTCGGTCCGGAGTTCCCGTTCGCCCTACTCTTGCGCGCGAGCGGCGAGGACGAAGAACGGCTCGCCGAGACGGTCGACCACCTCGTGCACCGCGGGGTCCTCCTCGAACGGCCGGGCGAGCTCCTCGCCTTCTCCGACGACCCGCGCCGCGCGGCGGTCTACGAGCACCTCACCGAGAGCCGGCGGCGCCTGCTTCACCGGAAGGTCGGCGAGGCGATCGAGGCCTCCGAGGGCGTCGACGTCCAGACGATCTACGCCCTCGCCCGGCACTTCTACCTCGGCCAGGTGGACGAGAAATCGCTGCAGTACAACCGCGCCGCCGCCGACATCGCGGACCGGTCGTTCTCCCCGGAGTCGGCGCGCGAGCACCTCGAACGGGCCCTCGAGAGCCACCGACGTCTGAAGCCGGACTCTGTGGACGGCGAAGCCGAGCTCCGGCTCGAGCTCGCCCAGCAGGTCGATCACCTAGGCGAGCTCAAGGAGGCCGAGGCAATCCTACGGGACTACCTGGACCGCCCCGGCGTGGCCGCTCAGATCTCGCCTCACGTCCGCGCCCTCCTCGAGCTGTACCTCGCCCAGATCCTGACCAGCCGGGGAGAGTGGAAGGCCGCCGAGATCGCGACCGCGCAGGTCCTCGCGCTCGGGGACCTCTCGGGGCATCCGCTCGTCCGCATCGGGCTCCATCGCCTCCGTGGGGAGGCGCTCTATTACGAGGGCCGGTACGCCGAGGCGCTCGTCGAGCACAGCGAGGAGCTCCGGCTCGCGCGCGAGATCGGCAACGAGCGCGCGACGGCGCTCGGCCTGGTCCGGCGCGCCTACGTGCTCGCGATGCAGGGGCAGGCCGAGGGGGCAATGGCGGAGGCGCGCGACGCCGCGAAGATCCTCGAGCGGCTCGGAGACGCCCGCGAGTCGGCCCAGGCGCATCTGTTCCTCGGGGTGGTCATCGCGGGGAGCCCCACGCTCACCGCGCGCTACGCCGAAGCGACGGTCGAGTTCACCGAGGCGATCCGCCTCGCGGAGAAAGCGCACGACCCCCGTCGCGTGGGCTGGGCGCTCTTCAACTCGGCCGACATCCTGCGCGAGGCGGGGCGTCTGGACGAGGCGGTGGATCGATGCCGACGAGCCCGCGAGATCCTCGAGCGGATGGGCGACCGCTTCGGTCTCGTCCAATCGATGATCGTCCAGGGGAAGATCGAGCTCGACCGGAGGGAGTACGATCGCGCGGAGGCCGACCTGCTCGACGCCTACCGGCTCGTCCGGGAGCTCCGCGCTCCCGCCGACGAAGTCGATGTCGTGCTCCGGCTCGCCCAGCTCTCGTACGCCCGGGGAGACCGCGCGACCGCCCGCCGGCGCATCGCGGAGCTCGAGCGCCAGAACCTGCCCGGGCTGCGGCCGGACGTGGTCCCGGACTTCGACCGGTTGAAGAGCGCGCTCGCCGCTCCCGAGGGAGGGGACGACGCGCGCTGACCCCGCGGTCCGGGGCCTCGACGCCCTCGTGCGGCGAGCCCTCTCGGAGGATCGCGCGCGACGCGACCGCACGACCTCGATCCTGTTCCCCCGGCCCGTGACCGCCGAGGCGGAGGTGTCGGCGCAGGCCGTGGGGGTGCTCTCGGGAATGGCCGCGGTGCGCGCGACCGCGCGCGCCACCGGCCTCGGCTTCGTTGCGCTCTGCCGGGACGGCAGCGCGGTGCGGCCCGGGACCGTGGTCGCCCGGCTCCGCGGCGATGCCCGTCGGATCCTGGGGGCCGAACGGACCCTCCTCAACTTCCTCATGCACGCGAGCGGGGTCGCGACCGCGACCGCCCACGCCGTCGAGGGAACCCGGGGCAGCGTCCCGCGGCTCGCGGTCTACGCGACCCGCAAGACGTTGCCCGGGCTGCGCGATCTCGAGAAGTCGGCGGTCGTCCACGGCGGCGGGCATCCGCACCGACGCGATCTCTCCGATGCGGTCCTCATCAAGAACAACCACCTCGCCTTCGTTCCGCTCGAACGGGCGATCGCCCGGGCGCGCGCCCGGGCCCGTCCGGGCGAACGGGTCCAGGTCGAGGTGCGCACGGCGGAGGAGGCGGTGCGCGCCGCCCGCGCCGGGGCACGGGAGCTCCTCATCGACAATGCCTCGCCCGCCCGGGCGCGCGGCATAGTGCGCGCGCTCGAGCGTCGCGGCTTGCGCTACGGACGCCATCTCGAGCTCTCGGGAGGGGTCACTCCCGCGACCGTGGTCCGCTATCGCACGGTCGGGGCCGACGCGGTGAGCCTCGGCGCGCTCACCCACTCGGCCCCCGCGCTCCCGTTCCACCTTCGGCTGCGCCCGACCCGCTTAAGTCGCCCCGCCGCCTAGAACCTCTCGGAGGTGCATCGGCCGATGTCGCTCGAGGAGGAGGTCCTTCGCTTGAAGGACGAGCGGAACGCGGTACTGCTCGCGCACAACTATCAGCGCGCGGAGATCCAGGACCTCGCCGACTTCGTCGGCGATTCGCTGTACCTCTCGCGCAAGGCGCGGGAGTCGGACCGGTCGGTGATCGTCTTCGCGGGGGTCCGGTTCATGGCCGAGACCGCGAAGATCCTGAACCCGTCCCGGACCGTTCTGTTGCCCGATCTCAAGGCCGGCTGCGGGCTCGCCGATTCGATCACCGCCGAGCAGCTGCGCGCGTGGAAGGGCGCGCACCCGGGGGCGGTCGTGGTCGCCTATATCAACACCTCCGCGGAGGTGAAGGCGGAGGCCGACTACTGCTGCACGAGCTCGAACGCGGTCAAGATCGTCGAGCAGATCCCACCGGACCGGGAGATCCTGTTCCTGCCGGATATGTTCCTCGGGGACTACGTGCGACGGCGCACCGGGCGTACGATGCACTTGTGGGTCGGCGACTGCCCGGTCCACGCGAAGCTACGCCCCGAAGTGCTGGCCCGCTCGCGAGCCGAGCACCCCGGCGCACCCGTCATCGCCCACCCCGAGTGCGGGTGCGCGAGCCAGGTGCTGCCGCTGGTCGACCGGGTGCTCTCGACCGACGGGATGGTCCGGTTCGCCGAGGAGACACGCGCTCCCGAGGTCCTGGTCGCGACCGAGGTCGGGATCCTCCACCGGATGGGCCGGCTCAATCCGACCACCCGGTTTGCGCCGATCGACGCGGGGGCCGTCTGCCCCTACATGAAGGAGATCTCGCTCGAGGACGTTCGCGACTCGCTGCGGGAGCTCCGCTACGCGATCGAAGTGCCGGTCGACGTCGCGGCCAAAGCCCGGCGGTCCCTCGAGCGGATGGTCGCGGCCTAGTTCCGCCCGCGCCCGCTCACAGCCCCGGAAGCCCGGGGAGCAGCGGACCGGCGTGGTGGAGGAAGAGGTAGTAGGCGTAGGAGAAGAGCAGCAGGGCACCGAGGAAGACGACGCCGACCGCGAGCCAGGAGGGCTTGCGCGTGAGGTAGAAGTGAGCGCTGAGCGGGTTCACCCGGGAGGAGAGAAGCGACCCTCCCGAGAGGAACAGCACGAATCCGACCGCGGCGGGAGCGAGCAGCGAGTACACGCCGAGGAAGACTCCCACCAGCACGGCCGCGACCGCCACGGGGACCGCGGCGTTCGACCGCCGCGACTCGACCTCGGCCGCTCGGCTCGGGCGGGAGGGGGCGGTGCCATAGGGGGCGGGGTGTCCGGGGTGAAGTATGGGCGGGGGGTACGATGGGCCAGAC
>VFSW01001186.1_pt1 | contig 39336 bp, 39 predicted proteins | sample 5358111 | NCBI WGS metagenome assembly VFSW01 (sample SAMN11554181, study PRJNA540505) | mine drainage metagenome | isolation source: sediment from site ElyBrook_90M | place: USA: Ely Copper Mine, Vershire, VT | collected 2017
CTTATGATGACATAGACTTTGATACATTTTCTTTATCTGAGATCAAAGAAAATCTAGATAAAGAGTATTTTGAGAAAATGGTAAAGAAGGCAAAGCAGTATATATATGATGGAGATATTTTTCAAGTAGTACTTTCAAAAAAATTTAATTTTAATGCAAGTGGTGATCTTCTAAAAGTCTACAAATCACTTAGACAGATAAACCCCTCACCGTATCTTTACCATGTAAAGTTAGGTAACAGAACCATGATTGGCTCAAGCCCAGAAATGCTGTTACGTATAACTGGAAATGCTGTTGAAACATTTCCCATAGCTGGAACGCGGCCAATTACAAGCGATGAAAAGAAAAACGAATCTATGAAAGAGGAATTATTGCATGATGAAAAAGAATTGGCAGAGCATACCATGTTAGTAGACCTAGGACGTAATGACATAGGACGAGTTTGTAGATATGGTTCTGTGTATGTCAAAGAGTTGATGGCAGTAAAGAAATTCAGTCACGTGCAGCACATGGTGACTCATGTAGTAGGTACACTTGACAAAAAATACGATATGTTTGATGCCATCAAGGCAGTATTTCCAGCTGGAACTGTATCCGGGGCTCCCAAGATTCGAGCTATGGAAATAATAGATGAATTAGAGCCAGATGCGAGAGGGCCGTACGCTGGAGCCGTAGGATATTTCTCATTTAACGGATGTTGTGATTTTGCGATTGCCATAAGAACAATTTTCATGGATGGAACACATGGATTCATACAAACTGGCGCAGGTATTGTTTCTGATTCAATAGTTGAAAATGAATGGACTGAGACTCAACACAAAGCAAATGCCATGATATCAGCATTGAAGGAGGCTACTAAATGAAATTTTTAATTATTGACAATTATGATTCGTTTGTGTACAATATAGCTCAATTACTAGGAGAATTAGGAGTCAACTCCGACGTAATTAGAAATGACAAGATAACGCTAGATGAAATTAAAAAAGGAAATTATGATGCAATAATTATCTCTCCCGGCCCAGGAACCCCCGAAGATGAAAAATATTTTGGAATTTGTACCAAAGTGATAAGAGAGATAGGTACCATAAAACCAATTCTTGGAGTTTGCCTTGGGCATCAAGGGATAATACATGCGTTTGGAGGCAAAGTTGTAAATGCCGGAAACATCAGACATGGGAAAACCAGCCCTGTCAAACATTACGAGTCTCCATTATTTGACGGAGTTCAAAATCCATTCATGGCCACAAGATATCATTCTCTTGTAGGAGACAAAACAATAGTTCCAGATGATCTCAAAGTGACAGCCGTTGCACAAGACGACAATGAGATAATGGCAATAAGTCACAAAAAATATCTCATCGAAGGCGTTCAATTCCATCCAGAATCTGTGATGACCGGAGAAGGCAAGAAGATTCTTAGTAATTTCATAAAGTTGATTAAAAAATGATTTCAGAAATAATAACAAAACTTTCAGATAACAAAGATCTACCCTATAACGAAATGCGCAGTATCATGAATGACATATTGGATGGTAAGACTCAGATCCAAGATACAGCAAAATTTCTGAAGAATCTTGCGATAAAAGGAGAATCCAATGATGAGCTTTTAGCAATGCTTGACACGATGCAGGATCACGCCATACACATAGAACCAAAATGCAATGGAAGAATAATCGACGTATGTGGCACCGGTGGGGATAAAATGAGTACATTTAATGTCTCAACAACTGCCTCGTTTGTCATTGCTGCGAGCGGTGGAAACGTAGCTAAACATGGAAACAGATCGACGTCTGGCATAAGTGGTAGTGCTGACATATTCGAATATTTCGGATATGATCTTAACATGGAACCAAACAAGATTAAAAATATAATTGAAAAATTCAATGTTGGATTTATGTTTGCCCAGAAATTTCATCCTGCCATGAAAAATGTTGCAGAGGCAAGAAAACTTCTAGGAACAAGAACTGCTTTTAATTTACTGGGTCCTTTGAGCAATCCAGCGCGAGTCAAAAATCAGCTAGTAGGCGTATTTGCACCTGCTTACTTGCAACGAGTCATAACACTACTCCAGTATCGCGGCGCAGAGAATGTAATGACCGTAATTTCTAGCGATGGATTAGATGAATTATCTACCACCTCGAAGAATCACATTTGTCATTTAAAAAATGGTGAAATTCATAATTTTGTACTAGAGCCTTCCGAGATTGGACTGACAAAATCCAGTCTAGGTGATATTCAGATATCAACTAGTGCTGAAGCAATCCAATCATTTGTTTCAGTCCTAAATGGTACTGGAAAAAAATCAATGATAGACATTACAGCATTGAATGCCGCCGCCGGGCTTATCGTGGGTGGAGTCTCAGATAAGTTTGACGAGGCGCTAGAAATTGCGTTTGATGCAATACATAGTGGAAAATCATTTGAGCTCTTTAGAAATTTTGTCAAACATTGCGGCGACATTAGCAAATTGGAGGAGTTGGAGAATAATTGAAAGACATGCTAAAAAAACTCTCAGAGAATTCTCAGAAAGCAATCAATGAAGGAGTTTACAATATAGAACGCCAACTGACAAAATCTGACAAAAATATCATAGATGAGATTAGAAGAAATACTCATGCATCGCTTATAACTGAAGTAAAATTTTCATCACCATCGCTTGGAGACATACGACAGATTTCAGATCCTGTAACAATAGCAAAAACAATGATAGAAGGCGGTGCCATAGGACTCTCAGTTCTAACTCAGCCTTATCTTTTCCGCGGATCTCCTCAATTTTTTGCAGAAATCCGAGAACATGTTAAGGTGCCCCTGCTGATGAAGGATATAATCATAGATAAGGTGCAGGTGGACGCTGCAGAAAAATTGGGGGCTGATATTATTCTTTTAATTCAGTCAGTCTTTGACAAAAAATTTGCGAAAGAAATAGATGAGTTTGTAGATTACGCGCACAAAAAGAATCTTCTTGTATTAATAGAATCCCATACTAGAAACGAATTTCTTGATTCTATTATGACTGGTGCAGATTTACTTGGAATAAACAATCGTAATCTAGATACATTAAAGATAGATCTAAAGACAACAGAGATGATTCTCAAAGACCAGAAAAGAGATAACAGGTTAATCATATCTGAAAGTGGCATAGAAACAGCTCATGACATTAGGCTTCTAAGCCAATGTGGCGCCAACGCCTTCCTTGTGGGCAGTAGCATCATGAAGAGTAAAGATATCAAGGGATTAGTTGCAAGATTGGTGTTAGCAATATGAAATTAGAATACCCAATAAATGGCAAATTTGGAGAATTCGGAGGCCGATTCATACCTGAGACTTTGGTTCCAGCAGTAGAAGAATTAGAACAAGCATATTTGAAATTCAAAGATGACGATGACTTCAGACAAGAATTAGATTATTATTTACGGGAATATGCAGGAAGGCCTACTCCCCTTTACCTTGCTAAAAACCTCTCCGAATTTGTCGGAGGCGCTAAGATCTACTTGAAAAGAGAAGACCTACTACATGGCGGGGCTCACAAGATCAACAATACTTTAGGCCAGGGCCTTTTAGCAAAAAGAATGAAGAAAAAAAGAATCATTGCAGAGACAGGGGCCGGTCAGCACGGGGTAGCAACTGCCATGGCGTGTGCAACTCTTGGATTGCAATCTGAAGTTTACATGGGATACAAAGATACACAGAGACAGAGATTGAATGTCTTTAGAATGAAGCTATTGGGTTCTGCAGTACACCCGGTAAAAGAAGGAACGCAAACCCTCAAAGATGCCATCAATGAAGCAATACGAGACTGGATAACAAATGTCAAGACCACGTACTATCTTTTAGGATCAGCTGTTGGGCCTCATCCATACCCAGTAATGGTTAGAGATTTTCAAGCAGTGATAGGAAATGAGATATTGTCTCAGATGAAAGGTCTGGAAAAAAAATCTCCTGATTCCGTAGTAGCTTGTGTAGGCGGTGGATCAAACGCAATTGGAACGTTTTATCCACTTATTGATGAAGAAGATACCAGTATGTTTGGCATAGAAGCTGGCGGAGAGGGAATTAGAACGAACCATCATTCTGCAACGCTTACCGTAGGATCAAAGGGAATTCTTCATGGCATGTTAACATACCTTCTTCAAGATAAGCATGGGCAGATCCAAGATACTCACAGTATAGCTGCCGGATTAGATTATCCCGGAGTAGGGCCTGAACATTCGTATCTAAAGGATTCAAAAAGAGTAACATATGACACAACAAGTGATGGCGATGCCATACATGCCTTCTTAATGCTTTCAAAACATGAGGGAATCATACCAGCCTTAGAGTCATCACATGCTGTGGCATATGCAATGAAATTAGCAAAAAAGATGTCAAAGAGTGAGACTGTCGTAGTTACCTTGTCTGGGCGCGGTGACAAAGATGTTGAAGTCGTGGAGAAATATTTGAGCAAAAATGTCAAGAATTCAAGATAAATTCTCAGAGCTTAAAGCCAAGAACCAAAAAGCGTTCATAGCATATGCCATGGCAGGTTATCCTAGCAACAGGGAAACAATATTGACAGTACGTGGGTTGGTAAAAGGTGGGGCTGACATTATCGAACTTGGGTTACCTTTCTCAGACCCACTGGCAGATGGTCCGGTCATACAAAATGCAAGTTTTCACGCATTGCAAAAGGGAATGAATTTTAATAGATTTGTAAATTTAGTAAAAAAAATTCGGAATGAATCCAACATACCGCTTGTCTTGATGACATATACGAATCTAGTGTACAGTCATGGATATGATAAGTTCATTTCGACTATGAAAAAAGCTGGAATTGATGGTTTGATATTACCAGATATGTCAATTGAAGAATCAGATCGTTATCTTGATGTAGTCCGAAAAAACAACATGGATGCCATTTTCCTCATCTCTCCTAATACTTCAGAAGAACGAATAAAGAAAATTTCAAAGGCATCGTCTGGTTTTGTATATTTGGTTTCCGTATATGGTACAACCGGAACACAGAAACAATTTCAGCAATATACGCTTGATGCCATAAAAAATGCAAAGAGAGTACTAGATGGTACGATACCGCTGGGCGTAGGTTTTGGGGTTAATGATGCAGAACAGGCAAAATTAATTTTACAAGCAGGCGCTGACGCCATAATTGTAGCAAGTGCATTTCTGCGTTTAATTGAAAAAACCCCCAAGACAAAGATCCAATCAAAGATAATCACATTTGCAAAAAGTCTGAAAAAAGCAACTATATCAGAATAAGAAATAAAAATACCATCAATCCATCATATACGTGCAGTCAGAAACTAGATATATTTTTGTAACAGGCGGAGTCATGTCAGGACTTGGCAAAGGAGTTGTTTCATCATCCATAGCAAAACTTCTTCAACTTTCAAACCAGAAGGTTTCCTGCGTTAAGATCGATCCCTATCTGAATTATGATGCAGGAACCATGAATCCGATAGCCCATGGCGAGGTGTTTGTCACTGAAGACGGAGGAGAATGTGACATGGACATCGGAAATTACGAACGATTCCTGAATCAAAACATACCAAGAACACACAACATCACTACAGCCCAGATCTACTCAAGCGTGATAGAGTCTGAGAGACGTGGCGAGTATTTAGGCGCGTGTGTTCAGATAATACCTCATGTAACAGATGCCATCAAGGACAGGATCAGAGACATTGCAAAGAGTGAGAACCTAGATGTACTGGTGGTAGAATGTGGAGGAACAGTAGGTGATATTGAAAGCTTACCATTCCTAGAAGCACTAAGGCAGATGAGATTAGAGGACGGATCTGATAACGTGATTTTTGTCCATGTGACATTGGCACCATCTCTTGATGTGGTAGGAGAACAAAAGACAAAGCCTACCCAACATAGCGTTCAGGAACTAAGAAGAATCGGCATTCAGCCAGACTTGATGGCAGTAAGATGTAGCAGGCCGCTTGAGACTTCTGCAAAGAGAAAAATTTCATTATTTTCTAATGTTTCTGAAAAAGATGTGTTCTCATGTCATGATGCAGAATCCATACTAATGGTACCACAAATGTTGTATGACCAAGGGATCGTCGATGTAATTTTTAAAAAATTTGGCAAGGTTGGGCTTGTAAACACCTCGACTAATTGGGACAAATGGAATTCCATAGTGAATTCATTTGTTAGCGTAAAAGACCAGGTAAAGATAGCAATGGTTGGCAAGTATGTCAAGTTGGCTGATAGTTATGTGAGTGTAAACCATGCATTAAAACATGCTGGGGCCAAGATTGGTAGAAATGTGATAATAGACTGGATAGATTCTGAAGAGTTGAATGGTAATACGGATAAACTTTTGCAATATAATGGAATTATTGTTCCAGGCGGATTTGGAGAACGTGGTGCTGAAGGAATAATAAGAACAGCGAATTTTGCACGAGAGAAAAACATCCCATATCTTGGCATATGTTTCGGATTTCAGTTGGCCGCTGTTGCATTTGGCCGATATGTATGTGGTTTGCCAGGTGCAAATTCAACTGAAATCAATCCAGACACATCAGATCCTGTGATAGATCTTCTACCAGAACAAAAATTCATTGAAAACAAAGGTGGTTCTCTTAGGCTGGGCGCAAATGAGATCAAAGTAGAGAATAACACTCTGGGGTTCAAGATTTACAAATCAGACACCATCATTAAGAGACACAGACATAGATACGAATTTAATCAAAAATATCTAGAATTATTTAATACAAAAGGACTGCGATTCTCAGGATATAGCGATAACAAAAAACGTATGGAGATTCTCGAAATACCAAATCATGTATTCTATCTAGGAATACAATTTCATCCAGAATTTGGCAGTAGACCAGGATACCCAGAGGAGTCTTTTGAGGCATTCATACGAGCTGCCTCTAATGCCTAGTCATTTTGGAATTTCGTATATTCTTTGCCTAGTATCTCGAAGTGAAACCCTTCTTTTTACATATCCCTTATCAAGCAAATGTCTAAGCGCTAATCTTACAGTCCTATCTGGAAGAAGAGTCTTTGTCACTAGTTCCTTTTGGGTTAGAGAACCTTCATACTCTAAAGTTTTAAGTAGTAACTTCGAACTTGGTGGCATATTTAAAAGATCATCTGCGAGTTGCACTTTTTTTGCCAAGGCGGAAACTGTGGTTGAATCCTTTTTCATACGAATGATGTTAGCAGATTGTGGGAAACTTGTACATTCCACAATATTGTCTGCTTTGAATCTATCTTTTCCATCCACTACAACCTCGCATCTTAGACTAGACGATATGTCATCAATCTCAATGAAGCTATCTTCTGGCACTATCAATGGACGCCTTGTGATATCAAGCGAGTTTACTGAAACTATACAAAACACTTTGGAACCTTGGTAGACTGCAGGTCCACCAGCAGACATTGAATATGCAGATGAACCAATAGGAGTGGATACAATCAAACCATCGCTACTATCATGCCAGAATTCCTCACCATTTACACGCAAAACATGTTCCATCAAAGTTGCGCTTTTTGAAGAAAAAATTGCCACATCATTTAGTGCAGGATAAATATTTTTGCCATCAATTTTAACTCCCACTCTAGTCAGGCGCTCTATTGTAAAATCGCTTTTTTTTAGTCTATTAAGATAAATTGGAAATTCTTTAAGATCGGTTTGGGCCAGATAACCACTTGATTCAAACTCATTGATTCCCAATACAGGTATAGTACTATTAATAAAACGATGAAAATATGATCTTACTCCACGGTCGCCCCCAGTTACAATCACATAGTCAATCTCTTTTCCAAATGCTTTGTTAGTGATAATTCCTGACTCAATTCCATGACTTTCAAGCGACTGCTTGACTGACTTTACTGTCTGGTCCTGATCTTGACTGTAAATGGCCACTTTCATATAATGGACTTAACCCCTGCACAATAAAAGCCTAAACTTGTGAGAACTTTACCAGATTATACAGATATGCCGCATTTTGTTGTATGGTACCTAAACTTGGTATTTTCGATATACCGGTGGCTTTTGTTTCTAATGCCGCCTGAGCTGCCCCGACTGCAAAACAAATAGCCCATAGAGAATCTTTTTCTTTCAAATATGAACATGCAAATGCGGCACAGAATATATCTCCTACACCAGTTGTATCACCGATCTCCATATTTGGAATGCGTAAATTATACAACCTGTCTTTGACTAGCATTGTTATGTCTTGTTTGTTGGTATAAAGAACATGTTTTACTCCTTTCTTTTGTAATGCAAGCATCGCTTCCTTTTCTTGCAAACCTGTAAGATAGAAAGCTTCGTCCGGATCTGTTTTGATTGCAGTTATTTTTGATATGTCAAGCAATGTTTTTTCAAGATATATCATACCATTACCATCAACACGGCGTAAGAATCCTTGCGGATCAAGTAGAAAAAAATCAGAGGTATCCCTTACTTGATCAAGCATTTCCTCAGATACTTCATCAAAGACAGGACTTACAATGAAACCGTCTACGTCAGAATTATTAAATTCTATTTGATCACATTTTGCCTTGAGGTATAGCTCTCGTTCTTCGCCAAGAATGTTTAGTGAAAAACGGGTAGTAGGATTATTTGAAGATGCGCTAGATGGAAGGAATAATCCCTGAGTCTCAAGGTCTTGCTTGAATTTGAAATCAAGCCCAAATCTAGTCTGTAGTTCCACGTCAAATTTCATCTTTTTTGCAGTAATTCCACAATATACAGCAGGTCCGCCAGGTGTTTCCACCACTTGCCCATTTCTTGATATCTCATCTATAGTACAATGCGATAGTATTGCAAGTTTCATGGTTTAGTACCTAGTATCTTTCCATTTAGTTCTTTTTCTTGGTTTGTCTTTTAATATAGAAAATGTAAATTGCCTGATGTTTTTTCCATGATTGTCTGCACATTAAAACTTCGATGTCACATACATGCATAACGTTAAGTTGCAGGCACCTCAAATTTCTTGACGAACAATCAATATATTCATTATAGAGTTGGCCGGTCAAATGCGTTTATTTAGAGGCATGTTACAGGTATCACATATGCCATTAAAGCGCGCAAGTAGAGGCAGAAAGAAAGGAGGAAAAGGGTCATCTGATCGTGTGCAGTGTTCAAACTGTGGCGCGACCGTACCACGCGACAAGGCAAAGAAAGTAACATCAAGATTGAATCTGGTGGAACACAGTCTAGCTAAGGAGCTTAGAGCACAAGGAACTTACATTGCATCACCAACCGTATTGAAGCATTATTGCATCTCATGTGCAATTCATTTTGGCATACTAAAGATCAGATCAGCCGATTCCAGACGTCAAACTGGTAGACTGCGCTAGTCGTTTATCTTTTTAGATGTTGCAATAATTCTTTGAACAAATGTTATTCCCGCGATAATAATTACTATGATGACTGCGTAATTGAGAAAAACCGCACCGGCCATTCCTACTATTGCTATTACAAGTAATCTTTCAGCTCGCTCTCCTATTCCAATTCCCTGTAGCTTAACACCTAATGATTCCGCTCTTGCCCTAGTGTAACTTACAAGCAATGATAGTGTGATGGCTAAAAGAACTAGATATCCTTCAGAATAATTTCCGACTAGTATGCCAAGAAATATTGCAACTTCTGCAACCTTATCAAAAACAGAATCTAAAAAGGCGCCTTTTTTAGATGCTTTTCCTGTAATCCTTGCTACTTGGCCATCCACAATATCAAAAAATCCAGAAATCAAAAGGAAGATACCACCTATTACAAACGAATATGAAAAATGAATTCCATAGACTATCGCTGATGCAAATGCGAATACAAGACCTATCGAAGTCCAGAAATTTGCAGAAAGACCCGTAGAAGCAAAGGATTTACCTATGTTATGCAGAATGGGTTTCAGACTATCTCTAAAATTGTTAAGCATCTTGACTCTCAATCGTTCTTTAGGATTAAAGCGTTTATGCCATCACGGATTGACCAAAAATACTCAAATAATATAGGGTTGAATAACTTTCATGGGCATCATAGCTAAAGGTGCAAAGTGTAATGTTATTGGGTGTGATAAAGACGGCCTGCGTTCTTTGACTACTTCCAAGGTTGAAGGCACTGGCTTGAGTATCTCAGATGTTGGAAAGAAAACAGTACTATGCAAAGAACATTACAAGGAGTGGAAAAAGGCAACTAAAGACGAACGAGATGTTGAAAGGGCTAGATACGATAGATTTTAGCCAATCCTTTTTTATTATAAAACTTCAAAATTATTTTAACAGATTTTGCAGAGAACATAACATATACCATCTTGATATTATAATATGCTCAATTGGCCAATACTAAAAACGAGAGCCTTTATAATGCCCTGATTTGTCAAACAATCCGATGAAGTCAAAACCAATGGGCGCACTATTGGGTGTTTTGGCGCTAGTTGCCATTATTGCAATAGCTCCACAAGCTTTTGCGGCTAATGCCCAGGTAACAATCAGCAAGGGGGCAAGCACAACTAATGGTACCTGTTCAGCGACAAGCTGCTTTGATCCAAATGTAGTAAATGTAAACGTAGGTGATACAGTTACGTGGACAAACGCAGACAGTGTTGGACACACCGCAACAAGCGGAAAACCATCTGACAATCAGACTGGCACTGTATGGGACAGCAGTTTGATAAAGGCTGGAAGTACATTTACGTCTCCGCCTTTCACAACAGCTGGAACGTACAATTACTTTTGCATGGTACATCCATGGATGACAGCACAAGTGATTGTTGGAGCAGGATCTGCAACTAGTTCACAAACTACACCTTCAGGAAACAATACGACTGGAAACAGCACAATGTCTGGAAATCAGACAGTACCTGAATTTGGCCCTATAGCGTCACTAGTTCTTGTAATTGCAATTATTAGCGTAATTGCATTCACAGCAAAGACTAGAGGCTTACCAAAGCTCTAGATCTTTCATTTTTCTATTTTTAATTCGTATTATTTTCTACATTTCCCATATTGCCAAAATATGAATTGAGAGATCTTTGCAACACGTGTCAGATTTCTCGTACAGACGCTTTGCTTTCCTAGACTTTTCAATACTCAATGCACAAAGAGAGCATCAGAAATACAAGTGTGCCAACATACTCCATTATCACATCTTATGTGCATCATTTACTTTACTCCGCTTTTTTCCTTCTTGCGTAGCTCCAGATATGCATGTCTTCACCAGGAAAACTAGGTTCAATGAATTGGCAATCTAGTTTGTGGCTAAATGAATACTTGCCAACATTAATACTGGCATATTTTTGTATAACCCAGTAAAAATTGTTTACGACGCAGCTAGCTTTACTTCTATTGCATAGTGGCGTGAAACCTCATCATGCATTATAACATGGGATTGTTCCTTGAAAACCAAATTACATCTGTAACATTTCCAGGCAACCATATCACTCATGACACAATATGGCAATTTTACTATATAAGACCCGCGTATAATTTGCACTAGTAAAATCATTTGATTAAAAATAATTGAACTCTATTCTGATTAAACCTGTTGATGGTAGAATTCATTTCTAGTTTTTACCATATAGTATTTTAATAACAATCAAGGAACAAAATGAATGCAGTCTTTCAAGGTAGGCAAATGGGATCTAAGTGAACTTGTAGATGATCCTTATTCTACCTCATTTAAGGACAAATTGCAAGAGATAGAATCCAGAGTCAAAGAATTCGAGAAAAATAAGAAAAATCTCGCTTCTAATATTTCAGAAAAACAATTCATTTCCATGCTACATGTATTGGAAGACATATCAGAAAAGTTTGGCATTGTTTCAGGCTATGCGTCACTAGAATATTCTTCTGATACCCAGTCTGACAAGATAACTTCACTTCTTACAAAAATGAGACAGTTTGGAGCAGAAATTGATAACCGTACTTTGTTTTTTGATCAATGGTGGAAGAAACAACTTGATGAAAAAAACGCACGTAGACTAATGCAAAATACAGGCGAATTGCATGAATTTCTCAGACATAAAAGAACATTGGCGAGATACTCATTATCAGAGCCTGAAGAAAAGATAATAAACACGTTAGATGTGACTGGGCATTCTGCACTTGTAAAACTGTACGATAAAATTACTAATGCGTTCAAATTTACTGTAAAAATTGATGGAAAAACAAAAATCTACACTAGAGAAGAGATCACCCAACTTGTAAGAAGTCCAAAAGCAAAAACACGTGAGATTGCATACAAGTCGCTTTTGTCTCAATTTGACAAGAATAAAGGAGTACTGGGTGAGATATATCAAAATATTGTGCTGAATTGGAAAGATGAGTGTATTCAAATTAGAGGATATGCATCACCCATATCTGTCAGAAACATTGGGAATGACGTAGACGACAAAACCGTCGAGTCACTCATTTCAGTGTGTAGAAGTAATGCAGATGTATTTCGAAGATTTTTCTCATTAAAGGGACGTATTTTAAAAATGAAGAAGTTACAAAGATATGACTTGTATGCACCCATCCAGAAAAAAGAAGAAGAAAAATACACATATGACAAGGCAGTAACAACAGTACTTCAAACTCTTGATAGTTTTAGTCCCATTTTAGGAAAATTTGCAAAAAAAGTATTTGCCGAAGATCATGTAGATTCCCAGATAAGAATCGGTAAGAGAAGCGGAGCCTTTTGTAGCACAATAGCACCAAAGATAACGCCATTTGTTTTACTAAATTTCAAAGGAAGAACCAATGATGTCTTTACCATGGCACATGAATTAGGACATGCCGTACACAGTATCGCCGCATCGGACAAATCAATTTTCATACAAGAGGCATCCCTACCATTAGCTGAAACTGCATCCACGTTTTCTGAGATGTTACTATTTGACAGAATTTTAAATCAGGTTTCAGATGAAGAACAACAAGCAATCCTGGTTGAACATATCGATGATCTTTATGCTACCGTTGGAAGACAGGCATACTTTACGGTTTTTGAAATAAACGCACATCAGAAAATAGGAGAAAACGCAACAGTGCAAGATATATCTGATGTATACATGAAAACGTTAAAAGAACAATTTGGGTCATCGCTTTCCATTTCTCCAGATTTTGCAGTAGAATGGACTTGTATTCCCCATTTCTTTCATTCTCCGTTCTATTGTTACTCGTATTCATTTGGAAACCTGTTGTCGCTTTCTTTATTCCAGCGATACAAAAAGGAAGGACAGTCGTTTGCGTCCACTTATGTGAAGATCCTCGCTGCAGGTGGAGCAAAAAAACCCGAGGAATTACTCCAAGGATATGACATAGACATATCATCTAAAAAATTCTGGCAGGGTGGATTTGACTATATCAAAAATCAGATTCAAAGGCTCGAAAGAGTGATAGATTAAAATCGTCTGGCAGCCAAGCGCCCCCAGCTGCCAGACATGTTCCCCTACGGTTTGAACCGATGTCAACAATCTAAATAATACATTATAATTTAAACTATTTGGAACAGATCTGAAACTATTTTATTTTATAACAACAACTAGTTTGTAAGTGAAATACCCTCGATGTTGCAATAAAAAACCAGAGTATCTGATCATTTACGATTGTGGTCCAGACCCTCAAGAGACCATGCTCGTATGTAAAGATCACTTCAAAGAAGAACCATTCCAGCGTTTTGCAATCAAGATAGAAAAATTACGTGGGTAGACTTAATAATTCGAGATCAAAAATGACAATAAATGAAATCTGTTATCACAGTACTGCTGATTTTTACAGTTTTAATGGGTTCAATTTCAAGTGCGCATGCGCAACAACCTCAACTTGCGACATATCGCGAAACTGCTCAAGTTCTTGTTGATGAAAAAGTACAAAATCAGACTACCGCATTTATCACGCTAAGTAGTACCAGTCCTCTTGAAATGCGTGTTCCTACTGCATTGGATGAAAAAATTGCCAATGCCGCAAATGTCACATCAGTTGCAATAACTAACGCAAAGTCATGTCAACTTGGAGTCACTGACCAAATGTGTGTCATAATAACTATCTATTCACCATCGTTGATAGAAAGCTATAACATTACAAAAATACAAAATACAGCACAGACAATTGGCAATACTCTGATCAATGATATCAACAAGGCATTTTTGTTGGATGCATCCTTTAATTCTGCGTATGTGCATCCCAAGGGAGAATTAAGTAAAGTTCTTGGCACGTCTGGGTCAGTAGCAGGCAATAAAACAATTTCAGTTATCTATACCGCATCACATGAAAAATCCTCATATCTATTTGATCAATTGACATCAATCCTCATGCCAGCACAGATACGAGATGCAGGTGGATTTTATGACATTGCAAAGAAAATGGCTGATTCGTCCAATTCTACTGTAACTTTTGTAATAACCCCTACAACCAGTGGTCAGTCAATATATCAATTACAAGTATCAAAGCAATCACAAATCAAGGGTGAAGTGACATCCATTAAACCTCTGGATCTTTTTGGCGTAAGCACGTTAAATAGATCATCTTATTTTAATGGAGGTTTCTTTCCACTCAATTCACTCTTTGAACTTTCAATCATATCAAACAATTATACTACAATAACAAGTCATGGAGGCAGTATAGTTCCAACTACATTTAGAAATGGCCAAAATGTTCCAACAAACTTAAGTCAACCAGGCTGGATATTTGACCCAGGTTCAGGACATCACATTACTGCGATTTACCTTTTTGGAACAACAACATATGCGACAAGTGATGACTTGTCACTTACAATAGGATCAGGCAGTGCAACTCAACCATTAACAAATTTAGGCAATACGTCAAATACCAATCATACTGGACCTGATTATTCAACATATGCGTTAATAGGGATTGTAATTGCAGGTGGCGCAGCAGTATATCTTTTCATGAGAAGAAGATAATCTAAAGTATCAAGACCGCAGCTGAAAAGACTGTTGTCCACCTTCCCTGTGGATCACCTACAGCACTTTGAGTTATGTTTCTTGTTTTGTATATTTGTCCTGATATTTTCCACTGTTGTTTCTTTTCATCCCAACTCTTGTTTACGTCAAACTCTATCCCTAGCGACGATGCTAACATTTGCGCTGCAATATCTTCGGCATATTCACCTGCTTCTTTTTCTGTTTCACCAAATGAATGATATTCAGAGAGATACCCATATTTTGTAGTATCTTTTGGGGCTGCAACTCCGACAGATGATGCCAAAAGCCTATGCGGTTCGTTAGTGTCATTTCTTGCATAGATCACAAACTGCACACTGCCCGGTCTTATCAATTTAAGGCCCTCGGCTTTTGAGATTAGTTTGGCGCCAGGTGGAAAGATGCTTGAAATTAGGACAATATTAGTGCCTGCAATTCCAGCGTCTCGTAACGCATACTCAAAGCTTGTTAGCCTATCTGGATGTACGCCCTTACCCCTAGTAAGGAATAGCTTTTTTGCAACAAGATCTAACATGATCCATTCTAATTTCAGATCTTTAAAAATTTATTGAAAAGAGTGAAAATCAGTTCAGGGATTTTAATGCCTGAATTATTTCTTTTCCATGTGACGCTGCATTTACATCTCTAAATATCTTGGCAATCCGCCCATCTTTATTTATTATAAAAGTGGACCGTTTTGCAAGACCTGCCAAATTAATCCCAGCATATATCTTGCAGATAGACTTGGATGTATCACTTAGATGTACGTACGGAATGTTGTATTCATTGACAAATTTTTTCTGGTCTTCAACTGTGTCAGTCGATATTGCAAAAAGATCGGCATCGTGTTCCAGAATCTCAGGATAGGCCAGTATGGTAGCCTCAGCCATCTGAAAGATTTTCTTCGAAGGACATGCAAACAGGCGATTTTTTGGATAAAAACAAAGTACTATATTTTTTCTTCCTCTAAATGAATCTAGTTTTATAGCATTGCCATCATTTGCGACAAGCTCAAAGTCAGGCGCTACATCTCCTTCTTTCAGTGATGTTTTCACATTATAGGTTTAAGACTATTGGTATTTGAATAAAACGTACGACTCAGATCAGGTATGACTTTTTGAAGGTCTTTTGATAGAGTTTTACTGCTCCGAGCACAACCTTTTTTGCGCTTTCAGCATTCTTCCAGCCTACAATCTCTACTTTCTTTCCTTCTAGTTGTTTGTAAACCTGAAAGAAATGAGCTATTTCCTTCAGGTGATGTTTTTCTAGATCAGAGATGTCTTTCAGACCGGTATATCTTGGATCATCTTTTGCTACACAAAGAATCTTGTTATCCATCTGGTTTGAATCTTTCATTCTCAACAAGCCAATTGGTCTTGCCTCTATTAGAATTCCAGGGAAAGTAGGATTTGTGACTAAAACTAGCGCGTCTAGTGGATCATTATCTTCAGCATAAGTTTGTGGAATTATTCCATAATCGCCAGGATAATACAATGGTGAGAAAAGAACCCTGTCTAATTTTATGATGTTATTTTTTTTATCATACTCGTACTTGTTCTGTGAGCCTTTTGGTATCTCCACTATCACATTCAGGATGGATGGCACTTTAGGGCCTGTTTCAATATCATGCCATAACAAATATTGTCAGAAAAAAAGCCTAATTTAATTGCCATCTAGAAAAACTCCACGTTTAATCGATCTTTTTTGATTTTTTAGTTTGCAGTCGCTATTTTTTACCAATAGATCTCAAATTCAAGATAAAATACACCGCTTATTAAAAAATGTTCAAATAATTGTAGAGTATCAAATCAGTGAATACAAATAAGAAAGAATTCAATGATATCCAAGATTAGAATATGAAAACAGCTTATGTGAAAGGACCATCAAATGTCGAGATCAAAAACGTGGAGAATCCACAAGTTGGAGATAACGACATTATAGTAACAATGAGGTCTTGCGGGATATGCGGATCAGATCTGGAAAAGATCTACGGCCAATACAGTCAACCGTCCATGAGGCTAGGCCATGAGCCATCAGGGACAGTGTCAGAGGTTGGGACCAATGTAAAAGAATTCAAAAAAGGAGATAGGGTTTTTGTACACCACCACGTACCATGCCACTCATGTTATTTTTGTTTACATGAGAATGAAACAATGTGTCAAAAATATTCTGAAACAAACCTCAATCCATGCGGTCTAGCCGAGAAATTCCTTGTTCCAGAGTGGAATGTATCCCATGGCGGAGTAATAAAAATACCTGATCATGTAAGCTTCGATGAGGCTGCCATGATAGAACCTCTTGCGTGCTGTGTTAGAGCATGGAATAAAGTGAAATTCAAACAAGGTGACTCGATTGCGGTCCTAGGTGCAGGGCCTACTGGCATGATGCATGTTATGTTAAGCAAGATTTTTGGAATAAAAGATATTTTTTGTTTTGATATCAACGACTTTAGATTAAGTTTTGCCAAACAATTTGGAATAACAGAATCCATACTTTCTACGGATCCTAATGCAAGCCAGAAAATTTTTGCCAAGACACAGAACATAGGAGTGGATATCGTAATGGTGGCTACTGGGAGTCTAAACGCTATTGCACAGTCAATAGAGATCGTCAGAAAAGGTGGAACTGTGGTTCTTTTCGGAGTGCCATCAAAAAATGCAAAGATGCCTATTGATATGAGTAAAATATACTCAAGGGAAATTACCATAACACCAAGTTATGCAGCATCTGAGATTGATACAAATACAGCATTCAAGATAATAGAAGGAAAAAAAATAAATGTTAACAAATTGATCACTCATAGATTCGATCTTTCAGAATCTCCCAAGGCATTTGAATATGCTCATCAAGGAAATGATTCGATGAAGATAATTGTGACAAATTCAGAAAGGCTTAACTAAGGCAAATTTTTTGGAAGAAGATATGGACTGGGGATTAAAAAATCGTCTTGCTCGGATAATAAAACCTCACGATAAACGAGGAGTGATGCTTGCAGTAGATCATGGTTATTTCCTAGGCCCTACAGAAAGACTCGAGGAGCCAAGAAAGACCATTACTCCATTGTTGTCGCATGCTGACTCTTTAATGTTAACACGTGGTGTTTTAAGAACCTCCGTAGATGCTACATATCCAGTACCAGTAGTACTCAGAGTTTCAGGAGGCGCCAGCATAATTGGCAAAGACTTGTCAAATGAAAAAATAACAACGTCTGTAAAGGATGCAATCAGATTGAATGTGTCAGCACTTGCAATGTCAATATTTGTAGGTGCCTCCCACGAACATGAATCACTTGTAAACCTTGGCAATTTAGTAAATGAAGGCGAAGAATATGGAATACCAGTTCTTGCCGTTACTGCGGTAGGAAAAGAATTAGAAAAACGTGATGCGCGATATTTGGGTCTTGCATGTAGAATAGCTGCTGAATTTGGAGCACATTTAGTAAAAACATACTATTGTGAAAATTTTGAAAAAGTTGTAAGGGCTTGTCCTGTGCCAGTCATAATTGCAGGGGGGCCAAAATTAGCAACAGAGCTAGATGCATTAAAACTTACCTTTGATGCCATACAGTCAGGTGCGGCTGGAGTAGACATGGGAAGAAACATCTGGCAATCAGATTATCCCGTTGCAATGATTAAAGCTGTAAAAGCAATAGTACACCAAAATGCGACAGTAAAGGAAGCTCATGAAATGTTTAACACGTTAAAAGACGCCAGAAAACCCGTTATTACATCTAATCAGAAATCCTAGACAAGTGCACGTGTACAATCTTCCACTTTTGTAACTTGACCAGAACAAAAGTTCCCCTGCTATCCATGGAGAGATGTTGGCCTCTAAAGCTATAGTTATCGACGATCATGCCTGTTTGCCTTATGGTAAAAGTCACCACCGCGCAATTATCAAATATGTCAACTCGGGTATTTTTAATTTCATATTCATAGTCAGATATGCTGACAAATCTTAGCTGCTGCAGTGCAATGGTAGTAGCATAGTCTTTTAGGTCAAACGGTGGAATATCACTATAACTTGAAAATCTCTGATCATCAAGCTGGATCATACTTAATGGAGCCAAGTTCTTCGTTTTGCCAGTGTTGAAAAAAGTTGCAATCACATCCATTATATTGTCTTTATCGCCCAAATTCTATACTGTTTGAGATAATTCTAGTTAAGTCTTGTGAAATGCCCCGAATCAAATCTGCTTTGCATATTGAAATATTCTTAGTGTGACAACGCGTTTTTTAATAATTTTGTTCAATTTTACTAGCAATATTTATAAATTATTTCATATGAAAAAATACAGACTAAAATGAAGTTAGGAGGCTCGGCAAGCATTTTTAGTATTTTGCTGCTAGTCGACCGTATGCTGTAGATCACAGCTAGTTGGAGTTAGAAAAAATTATGGAAAAAATGTCAGGTGCTAGGTCATTAATGGTTGCCCTCGAGAAAGAGGGCGCAAACATAGTCTTCGGACTACCCGGAGGAGCGAATCTTCCAATATATGATGAACTCTACAAGAGTAACATCCGACATGTACTTGTTAGACATGAACAATCAGCATCACATATGGCAGATGGTTTTGGAAGAGTCAGCAGAAGACCAGGAGTGTGTTTTGCAACTTCAGGTCCAGGCGCAACAAATATTGTAACAGGTATTGCAACTGCCCAAGCAGATTCTTCCCCAATGATTGCAATTACTGGGCAGGTCCCAACAAAAATGATTGGAAGAGATGCATTTCAAGAAAGCGACATAATAGGGATTTCAAATCCCATAGTAAAATATGCATTTCAGCCCATGACAGCGGCAGAAATCCCCGAAGTAGTAAAAAAAGCATTTTACATTTCATCCACCGGTAGACCTGGTCCGGTGCTAATTGACATTCCAAAAGATGTTCAACAAAATGAAGCAGAGATTACATTCCCCTCAGAAGTAAAAATAAGAGGATATCATCCATGGGTGGATCCCGACATTAGAGAAATCGAGAGATCAATAGACATGTTACTTGCTTCTGAGAAACCCGTTATCTTGGCTGGAGGCGGAGTAATAATTTCTGGAGCTTTTGCAGAACTTCAATCAATAGCAGAGATGCTAATGATTCCAGTGGTAACGACATTCAAAGGAAAGGGGTCATTTCCAGAAAACCATCCCCTTTCACTAGGACCCATAGGAATGCATGGTCATGCAGAGGCCAACAAGATCATGGTAGAAGCTGATTGCGTACTTGCATGTGGTTCTAGATTTTCAGATAGATCAGTTGGAACATTTGAAGAATTTGAAAAAAATCTCAAAATAATACACATGGATGTAGATCCAGCAGAGATAGGAAAGAATCAGACTACACATATAGCAATAGTTGGAGACATAAAGGCATCTCTTAGGATAATGGTAAAAATGCTAATCCAGAAAGCCATCAAGCGGGAAGGAGATAACCCGTGGTTAAAACGTGTCAATGAGACAAGAGAATACTTTAGACAGAATCTAAAACTTCATTCCCATCCATTAGGTGCTGCAAAGGTTCTAAGAAAACTAAGAGAGGTTCTTCCTTCACAGTCAATTGTGACAACTGAAGTAGGTCAACACCAAATGTGGGCATCATTATTTTTCGATGTGATACATCCAGGAACTTTCTTTAGCTCCACCGGCCTTGGCACTATGGGATGGGGTTTTCCAGCAGCGATTGGCGCCAAGGCTGCCAGACCAGATGTACCAGTAGTTGACATAGCAGGTGAAGGAAGCTTCAATATGACTGAAAATTCACTTGCCGTCTCAGTCCTAGATGACTTGCCTGTGATAGTATTTTTGTTAAACAACTTTTCGCTTGGAATGGTTGCCCAATGGCAGAGAACATTCTATGACAGACGCATGATTGGGATAGACCTTAAAAATTGTCCAGATTATGTCAAGCTGGCTGAATCTTACGGAGCTCAGGGCATAAGAGCCCAAAGCATAGACGAGATTGGAAGGGCAGTTCAGACAGCGCTTAAAAGCAACATAGCGACAGTTATAGATATTCCAATTGATCCCCAAGAGGATGTTTTACCATTTGTCGCTCCCGGAACATCACTCAAAGACATGATCTTGCCATCATAGTGATACAAATGTGGTCCATAATTTCAGTACTTGTAGAAAATAAACCAGGCGTGCTATTCAAAGTTACAAACCTCTTCAGATCAAGGAATTACAACATAGACAGCATATCTGTTGGCATAACAGAAAATCCAGAGTTTTCCAGAATGACCATTACCACGTCAGCTGATGAGAAACAACTTAGTCAAATAGTCAAGCAACTTGACAAGATGATAGACACTGTAGAAGTTAAACTATTAGATGAGAAAAAAAGCATATATCGCGAATTAGTATTGATGAAGATAAAAATAGTGAAACCAACAGACGTTATGGAAATAACTGATCTTGCAAACGCTTTCAAATGTAATGTTCATGACGTAAGAAAATCATCGATTATTGTTGAGATTACGGCAACTCCTGATAGAATCAGCGCGTTTGAAGATCTTGTGAGACGATATGGCATACTTGAAATAGCAAGAACCGGAATGTGTGCACTGGAGAGAGGAGTAGGTAATGAAAGTTAGAATTTTTGACACTACGTTGAGAGACGGTGAACAAACACCCGGTATTGCGCTGACGCCAGAACAAAAACTTGCAATTGCTCAAAAATTAGATGAATTGGGTGTAGACGCAATAGAAGCCGGCTTTCCAATAATCTCAGATGGTGAAAGAAAAGCAGTGAAGGATATAGCTTGCGCTGGTTTTAAAGCAGAGATTTGTGGTTTGGCAAGAACTGAGAAAAAAGATATTGATGCGGCAGTTACAGCAGGATTAAAATATATCCACACGTTCATTGCAACATCTGACATTCATCTAAAATACAAACTCAATCTCACACGTGAGCAGGCAGTTACAAAAGCAGTAGAGGCAGTAGAATACGCAAAATCACTTGGATTGCAAGTTGAATTTTCTGCAGAAGATGCAACAAGAACTGATAGAGAATTTCTCAAAAAAGTTTTCAGAGCAGTTACAGAAGCTGGGACGGATAGAATAGACATACCTGACACAGTTGGCTATTCAACCCCTCAGTATATCGCCGAGATTACAAAGGATGCAGTAGACGCCACACACTTACCTGTCAGTGTTCATTGTCACAATGACTTTGGATTAGCTGTAGCAAATGCAATATCTGCAATTCAAGCTGGAGCGCAGTGTGCACATGTCACTATAAACGGTATTGGAGAGAGAGCTGGTAATGCTTCACTTGAAGAATTTGTCATGGCATTACAATGCCTACAATTTGACAAGAAATTTGAGACAAATATCAACACCAAGCTTCTCTACGATACATCACGATATGTTTCAAAGATTGTTGGAGTTCAGGTACAACCAAACAAGGCCATAGTTGGAGAAAATGCATTCGGACACGAATCTGGAATTCACACCCACGGGATCTTGAGCAATCCATTAACATATGAGCCAATTAGTCCAGAACTTGTAGGTAGAACACGCTGGTTCCAAGTAGGAAAACATGCTGGAACACATGGAGTTTCTGCGATGCTAGAAGAATATGGAATTCAACCATCAAAGGAACAGACACATGAAATTCTAGATAGAATCAAGAAATTAGGAGACCAAGGAAAACATGTCACAGATGTAGAATTATTATCGATTTCAGGCGAAGTGATGCATCAGGAAGGGCTGAAAAGACTTGTCCATTTAACAGGATTCTCAGTGTCCACCGGAATTGGCAATATGCCGTACGCGTTTGTCAAATTAAACATAGAAGGAAAGGATTTCATAGGAACTGATTATGGTGTCGGTCCTGTAGACGCATCAATTAACGCGATACAAAAGATTACTGGCGAGACTTCCAAAGTAAGAATCAAGGAATACAAACTGGATTCTATTTCAGGTGGTTCAGAGGCATTATGCGAAGTAACAATAAAGGTTGAAGACACATATGGCAACAATGCTTCTGCAAAATCCATCGGCGAAGATATTGTAATAACAAGCGTTCAAGCCATGATTGACGGTATAAACAGAATAATGCTCAAAAAAATCCTCAAACAAAAAAACATGGGGCGTTAGATGTATAAAATATCACTCATAACTGGAGACGGCATAGGCCAGGAGTTATCAGAATCCATCATAGACATATTACATTCAATAAATGACAAGATTGGATTAAAGTTAGAAATCAATATCGCTGAGGCTGGTGACGGCGCATTAAAAAAAACAGGTAAGGCACTTCCTGATTCAACTCTTGACACAATAAGAAGATCTGACGCATGCCTAAAAGCGCCAGTAGGAGAATGCGCCGCCGATGTGATTGTGTTCTTACGAAGAGCATTAGATCTGTATGCCAACATAAGGCCGTCAAAATCGTATCCCGGCATGACATCCCTTAAAGAAAACATCGATCTAGTCATAGTAAGAGAAAACACAGAAGATCTCTACACAGGAATGGAGTTTGAGGTAGGCAATTCTGCAGTCGCATTGAGGACCATATCAGAACATGCCTCAAAACGTATTGCAAAATATGCTTGTATTACTGCAGGTCAAAGAAATAAGCAAAAAAAAGTAACCTGCGTTCACAAGTCAAATGTCATGAGAAAAACAGATGGACTTTTTGCAAGATCATGTTATCATGTAGCGAAGGATTTTCCCGACATCATGTTTGAAAACATGTACGTTGATGCATGCGCCATGAATCTAATCAGGCAGCCAGAATCATTTGATGTCATAGTAACAACTAACTTGTTTGGAGATATTCTATCTGATGAGGCTGCTCAGGTTGTAGGTGGACTCGGGATGGCCCCAGCAGCAAACATAGGAGATAATTTTGCCTTGTTTGAGCCTGTTCATGGGGCAGCTTTTGACATTGCTGGAAAGCAGGCTGCCAATCCATCTTCTTTTATTTTATCCGCAAAAATGATGTTTGAATGGTTAGGAATGAAACATGACGATGCTATGTCTTTCTCGGTAGCAAGGAAGATAGAAGAGGCTGTCTATGGAGTTGTAAGTGAGGGTATTAAGACAAAAGACATCGGAGGAAACAAAACCACAAAAGAATTCACACAATACATAATTTCAAAACTTATTTGAGATCCGATACAGGAGGCTCTCTTGACCAAAAGAACATTGCAAGACTAATTGGAATCATTATCATTATTGCTACGCCAAAGGTAATCCAATAGAAAGTTGGGTCAATACCTTTGATTAGAGGCACTGGAAATACAGTATAAGCCCACACAAATGCTATAAAACCAAGAATGACCTTGTTTCGTTTAAAAACTCGCCATCCAAGCTTTCGTTTTGTTACATAACATTTCTTACAGCGTGTCCGATCATCAGTCATACATGAATTACAGCAGTGCTTGTCACAAAAGTAGCACGTATGATCGCCAAAACCCGAGCCACAAAAGTCGCACTGCCGCACAAATAATTGTCACAAGATCCAGATTTATCCTTTTATGGAAACAGCCTTTCTGGGTCTCTTGGATAAAGAACAACCTCCCTTACGTTATCAATTTGGGTCAAGACAGACATTAGCCTGTCAAGCCCCAGCCCCCACCCAGAATGTGGCGGCATTCCCCAATCAAACGCTTTGAGGTGATCTGTGAATTGAGATGGGTTTAATCCTTGTTCAATTAGCCTTTCCTTAAGCTTATTTGGATCGTGTAGACGTCTACCTCCTGATGATAATTCAAGATACCCGTATTGTAAATCAAATGATCTAGACAATGCTGGATCATCCTCCTTTTCATGGATGTAGAAGGGTTTCAGCTTTATTGGCCAATCTATCAAAAAGTAAAATCCCTTATGCAGTTCTCCGAGTTTTCGTAAATGTGAATCCAGCAGATCATCACCAGAATCAAGATGAATTCCTTCACGGCAGAGCTCTTCTACGGCCTTCTCATAAGTAAGCCTCTCAAACGGAGTAACTGGTCTTCTCACGTTAATTTCCAATGCCTTTTGCTCTTCAATGCAGTTTTTTTCAACATGTTCAAAAACATTGACCACGACTTTTTCTAGTATTTCAATGACATCAAGATAATCCATAAAATCTGATTCTATGTCCACACTTGTAAATTCAGTTAGGTGTCTTACAGTATGTGATTTTTCTGCTCTGTAAAATGACGCTATCTCAAAAACTCGTTCAAGGCCAATGGTTAGTTGTTCTTTGTAAAGCTGTGGACTCTGTGCAAGATATGCCTGTTTATCAAAATATTTCAGAGAAAATAGATTTGCCCCACCTTCACTAGCGCTACCAATTATTTTTGGTGTGTTCACTTCAATAAAACCAAGATCTATCAAAGTTTTTCGTATGGATTGTAACACATGATGGCGCATTTTGAAAATGGCTGCAGTTTTCTGGTTTCTCAGGTCAAGGGCTCTAGCATTTAATCTGTTATCGATGTTGCTTTCAAGCCGACCTATTGGATCAATTGGTAACGGATGTACAGCGCGTGATAAGATTTCCATTTTTTCAGATTTAATCTCAAACGGAAAATCGCGCGATTTGGTTTCTTGTACTGTACCAGTTACTCTCACTACGCTTTGTCTATTGAGATCTTTTACCTGTTTTATGCCTTCTCCAATTATTACTACTTGTGCGACTCCTGTAACATCTCTTAGTGTGAGAAAAGTGAGTTTTCCCAACTCACGAAGATCTTCTACCCATCCTCCAATCACTGCCTTCTGACCTTTTAGAGACGCATTTAGATTACCTATGTAATGTGTTCTTTTCAAATCCAATTCTCTCTCACTTTCTTTCAAATTCAACAACTAGTTCAATCCTTCTAAGATGCTTTGATATTGCTATGACTTTATCCACGTCAATTGGGAATTTCGGTGTTTTTCTTCCTGAAATGATGACTTTGGTCTTCCTGACCCCACCTAGTGCCCATAATTGGCTTATTGTTAAGATCTTGATTGGGAAGAACATATCTTCAATGAATTTTTTATCGTTACATCTCTCTTCGACAAGCCAGATCTTGCCAACAAATTCTCCTTGAAGTATCCTATAAAGTTCCCTACTTTGCCTTACAATCATGATGTCTGCACTATTAAGATACAGTACATAATTGCCATTGGATTCTTGGCAGGAATTGAGCGTAAATTTTTCAATTTGTTGGATTTTTTGAGATAGTTGGGCTAGTTTTATTGAGGCGTCTACATCTGCTTTTGTCAGTTGTCCAGAATCCAGCTTGGATTCGCATTGTGGGCAAAGAATGCCATTCATGGCATCAAAGCTACAAATAGGCGTCCTCAAGGAAATCGATTTTTCAGATACGGTTAACCTCATTTAAAAATGTCGGCTCATAGTTATGAGATGAATTAATTTCATGATTAATTGTCACATGAGTATGTGTTCTGGTAGATAGATTGCCAGATTTCACCTATGCTAAAAAACCATAACATACCAAAAAGGTAACGTATTTTTACTATTTCACAGGTATTTTTCCTCCAAATACCTCCTCATATACTGACGCGCAATTATGAAACAACTATCAATAGTCATGAGATTTATCTACAATCAAATAATTTCAAAAGACAAATTTACTTGCATATCATATCATGACTAGTGACTACACTCACTGTCGAAGAACTCAATGTTCAATATCAATTACACGATAAGACAATTCATGCAGTTGATGGGGTTTCCTTTTCTCTTGAAAACAACGAGTCATTAGGTATCGTAGGAGAGAGCGCATGTGGAAAAAGTACTCTTGGACTTGCGATCATCAGATCGGTTCCAGGTATAAATACTGTCAAAGGCGATATATTGCTAGATGGAAAGTCTACATTAAAAATATCAGAAGTCGAATTTACAAAAACCATACGTTGGAAAAAGATATCAATGATGTTTCAGGGAGCAATGAACTCATTGGATCCAGTTTTTTCGATCAAACATCAATTTGAAGAGATCTTGAGAACTCATAACAATAGTGGAAACCACCTGAAAATGATAAATGATGTCATGGATTCAGTCGGCTTATCTACTACAGTATTAGACAAGTTCCCTCATGAACTCAGCGGAGGCATGAAACAAAGAGTAGTAATTGCCATGGCGTTGATCTTACAACCAAGCCTAATAATTGCGGATGAGCCTACCACCGCACTTGATGTACTAGTACAAGCTCAGATACTAAGTGTACTTAAAAAACTAAAAAAAGAAGGCTTGTCAATTATATTGATTTCCCACGACCTTGGGATAATATCTGAAATAGCAGATAAAGTTGGAATAATGTATGCCGGAAAGATAGTGGAGTTTGGTACTTTACGCGAGATATATTCAAATCCAAAACATCCGTACACTCAAGCATTACTCAAATCCATACCAAAAATTAAAGAAGAGTCAGATTTAGTATCTCTAAAGGGTACTCCACCTGATTTGTCAGACTCATCAATAGGATGCAGATTCTATGACAGATGTCCGCATGCGATGGAAAAATGCAAAAAAGATCCACTGAAAACGAAGACAGAGACCGGCTATGTATCATGTTGGATCTATGAATTAAATAAATAAATTAAAAAATTTTCTGAGACTTAGTGAGAGTAGGTAGTTTGGTTAAGACCGTCCCCTTGATAGTATGCGTTATAGAAATTCAGTGCATTCTGCAATGCCATCTGACTTTCCCATTCAAGATGGGCATTTCCATTACCTGAGTTTTGCTCATTTGTAGTAGAACTGGTAAGACCAGCATAACCTGTGGATTGAGTTGCTGCAAGATTCTTTGCATGGATCTCTTGGAATATCTGGATGGCTTTGTTTAGTGAGTCTGCCTGTGCTGCATCTAGATGACGACCTGGTGTATTCTCATTTGTAGTAGCACCTGATTGCAGGTTAACATATGCGGCATCAACTTTTGTGAGTGCATTTACAAGAGCTGTTGCTTGCTCTGCCATGGAATTCCAAGTGGCATTAATTTGAGCTTGTCTATTGCCTGCGTTTTGTTCATTTGTTGTTCCAAAATCTTGTAGATTTGTATAGTTTGCATCTATCATAGATAACTGTGAAACAATGGATTCAGACGCGTTCAATGATTGAGCCCTTGCATCAGCAATCAGAGTATTTTGATCTCTTCCTTGCTCATTAGTTGTTGAGCTTCCTAGTCCTGTATAATTGGTAGCTTGTAAGTTTTTGAGTTGCTCTACATGAATCTTATCAAACTGCGCCAAAGCATTTTCCAAAGATATATGGGATCTTGCTGCCAAGTCTCGTCCTTGTGTATTCTCATCTGTCGTAGTAAAAGATAGGCCAGACCAGTTTCTTTGTGACCCGTTCATGTCACCGTATTGATATTTGTCAGAATAGACCAAGGCTGCTCGTTGTTGAGCAATAAGCTGTCTCTGGGATATGCTAGACCACGGACTGTCTGCAAATGCCATTTTATTTAGGTAGACTGAGCTTCCACTTAGAACTAAACCGCTGATCATTACTACGGCTAGGAGTTTGGCGTTCACGTTTGTGTATCATAAGTCATAGCCTTTAAAACTTTGCGATAGTAAGATTTTGACAAAGTGATCGCCTGATGCCTAATTATTCATTAGCAGCAAACAACCTGATTAATGCCATTCATTTTTTGCGCTTTGTCATAGTATGCCTTATACAGTTTTCTTGATATACCTTACAGGCAGATGATTACAGTGGATGAGATCCTTTCTGTAAAAAACCTTAAGAAATACTTTGTAAAAGGAGGTTTTACACGCCAAAGGGAGACAGTAAGAGCAGTTGATGACATATCGTTTTCAATAAAAAAAGGCCAGACTTTTGTACTTGCTGGTGAATCTGGATCTGGTAAGACAACAGTTTCCAGATTGATACTAAGGGCAATAGAACCAGATGCGGGTGAGATAATTTTTGATGGTGTAAAAATAACTAACGATACACCTAGCCTCAGAAAGATAAGGACCGAGTGCCAGATGATACACCAAGATCCTTATGCATCAATGGATCCTAGAATGAAGGTCTCCGATATAATAAGAGAACCACTAGACATACATGATATAGACAAATCAAGTGAGAGAGAAGATTTAGTTTTTCAAGCATTAAGAGACGTGAAATTAGAACCAAAAGATATCGCTCCAAAATATCCGCATATGTTATCAGGAGGTCAAAGACAGCGCGTGGCCATTGCCAGATCCATCATAACTAAACCCAAGATGATCATAGCTGATGAACCAGTCTCAATGCTTGATGTATCAGTTAGGGTTGGAATTTTAGAATTGATGAAAGAACTGCAAACCAAGCAGGATATCGCGTTTTTGTATATAACACATGATCTAGCCACTGCAAGATACGTGGGCCATGTGATTTCAATATTATACCTTGGCAAGATTGTTGAAACTGGTTTCATTAGTGACGTATTGTTCCATCCAAGGCACCCTTACACACAAGCACTTATGGATTCTATTTCTGAACCAGACCCAAACAATCTACAAAAAGAGAAAAAAATCCGCATTAATAATTCCGTCGAGGTTAACACCTACCAAGGATGTAGATTTAGAGCAAGATGTCCGTATGCTATTGAAAAATGCAAGCAGGAGCCAGAGCTTGAACCATTATCAGATCGAAGATCAGTTGCATGTTTTGTAAAGATAGACTAGTTTGCAACTTGTGAAATATTTGAAATTCTATGAGATACAATATGTGATACACCATTTCTTGGAAATACGCCATAGATCAATTTTGCCTTTTGCACTACAGAATCCTTCAATGATACCATTATGATCTGACTTCCTTCAGATCTATCTTCAAGTATCTTAGCTAGTCTTTCCGTGTTTAGTGCGTCCAAGTGAGCATCAACTTCGTCAAGAAGATAAAATGGCGATGGCTTCAGTTTTTGAAGAGCGAGTAGAAACGTGATTGCAGCAAGAGTCTTTTCGCCACCACTAATTGATGTCGACTCTCTTTTAGGTTTATTTGGAAATTGTACCAAATATGAAATTCCAGATGTAAATATATCATCTTCATTTTGAATCTCAAGCCATGCATTCCCGCCTGTCATTTTGTTGAAGATCTCGCGTATGTCTTTATCTACCTTATCGTATGATTCCAAAAACGTTTGTCTTTTATCCTTGTCTATTGCTTCAATGAATTTTACAATAGAATTTCGTTCTGTCTCCAGTTCATTCTTTCGTGTAGACATTGAACGATATCCATCTGATACATCAACATATAGCTCGGGGGCTCTCGTATTAATAGAGCCAGACATCTTTTGCTTTTCAGATTCTAGATCCACAAGAATTTCGTCAACGTTAAAGGATTCAAGCAATGTCTCGTAACCATATGAAAGAAGCGTTTTTCTAATTCTTTCTTCATTTTCGCTTAGATCCTTGAGATCACGTAAAATTGAATCAGATTGTCTTTCCATCCCGTTGATTTCTTTTGCCAATGTTCTCTCAGATTCGTAGAGACTCTTCAGTTTGAGATCGTATTCTTTGAGCGTTGATACCGAAGTACCAGATGTAGATATCAGATGCTGTTCTTTTTCGCGTAATGATACAAGTAGGGCATCATCACTTTCTTTTTCCTTCAATAATGCCCTTGATTGCACATCAAGATCATGTTTTTCGCGGTTTAGTGAAGATTGTTCTTCAGATAAACGACGCATATTGGCTTTATGCGAATTTTCCTCATTTGTAAGTTCAGTAAGTCTTGTACTTTGTTCACGAAATTCAGTAGAAATTTTGCTTTGCATACTCAGTAAAGTAGTCTTTTTCTCGTTTAATGTTGAAATCATGACGGCTATTCTTGTTTGTTCTTCTTCAGCATAGTTTTCCATGGTTAGCGAAATTCTTTCTTCCAGAGATGCAATATAGGACGCCGTCTTGGACAGTTCAACTATGATGTTTGCTTCCCTGTTCCTGAGTTGTAATATTCTCAACGAGATCTGGTCTATCGATATAGATATCGCCTTTAATTTTGATCTCACATCAGTAAGGCTCAGATCCACGTTAGCAAGTCCTGTCTCTGAAGAACGATATCGTCCATCTAGATTTCTTGTTATCCTTTCAATTTTCTTTAACTGTCCAATCTTGTTTTGAATGAATTTCTTTAATAGTTCAAGAGATTGTATTAGCCCATCTACAGAAGTACTAAGAAGAATTATCTTTGTAAGATTAGAAACCTTGGAATTCATGTCCACAACCATAGCACTTGCATCTGCCTCAAAAAAATGACCATCAAGCGTAACTGCTTTGTATCCTTTTTTTGATAATGCATAGGCCACCTCCTTGGAAGAGGCCAGCCCTACCCGTCCAAAGATAAAGTTTTTGAGGGATTCTAGTTTTTCATCGCATTTTACAAAATCTGAGATAACTCCAAGCATCCCTTCTTCTTTTAGCATATCGGCCTTAGAATCAGATACAGCGTCCAATGGTATAATTCGAATTTTTGGAAGTTTTTTTTGTTGTGCAAACTCAGCTATTCCAAGAAGAGTGGCAAAATCATTTACAACGAGTGCTTTCAGCCAGTCAGATCCTACAGATAAGATCGCTCTCTCATATTTCTTATCCCAAGAAAGCAATTCATAGACAAGACCTTGAATCCCCAATCTCTTTGAATCTTCTTTGAGCTTTGCTATAGAATAGTCTTCATGCATTACTTCTTTTACAACTTTTATTTTTGCTTCATATTGCGCAGCAGCCTTGCTTGCCTTTTCAAAAATCAGAGTGGTTTCTTCAACATCCTTTTCTATCTTGGCGCGTTTGTCACGCAAATCGGATAGCTTGGATTTTAGATCATCAATGATTAATTCATGACCGGTCCTTACTTGCCTAAGCTTTTGTTCTAGATGGAGTAGTTTTTCTTTTTCACCGAATAACGCTTTTGTCTTAAATGAGTTTTGATCAACTTTGTTTTGAATGTCCAAATGTTCTTGTTCTAGTTTTGAACTTGAAAGCTTTGTATCATTTAATGTACTGGTAAGAGTCCTTATCTTTTCATCAGTTTTGAGTTTGTTACTTGTAACCTGAGATTGCTGCCTCATGGTTTGATTAATTTCAGAGTCAACCAAGGCAAGTTCCGCATTGATGTTCTTTTTTGATTCATTAATAATGTTAATAGAATTTCTCAGCTCTACAGTTTGAGATTCCAAAACAGACCGTTTTTCAGTCATATTGACGAGTTCGGATTGAATTTCCGGCAGCCTAGACTCTATTTGTGCCACTCGCCTTGCATTAGTAACCAATTTACTATTTGCCGATTCTGATCGGTGCATCGCGACAGAGAGTTCTGAATCAATTGAAGATTTTGCTGTGTTGTACGCATTTACTTCTTCCATGAATTTTTGTTTCTCTTCTTCAAGTTTCTTTATCTCATCGCTTAACTGAGTATGCTGTTCATCGAGTTTTTTGTACTCATGTTGGATGGCATTAAGATTTTTTTCCTTTGATGTTTTTTGAACATCGATGTCCCTTAGTTTGTTTGAGGATTGAATAGCATAAAGTCTCCTTAGTTCCCTGTCCAAGAAATCATATCGGAGCTGGGTATTTCGTTCCTCTTCTAGTTCATCAATGCGTTTCTTTATCTCATCCATTCTTGCTAGTGCGATCTCAAGTCTTCGGTCTGCTTCGTCCAGTTGTTTTAGTGCTTCCGTTTTTTTCTCATCAAAATATGCCAGCCCTATAATATCCTCAATTATTCGCCTTCGCTCTTCTGAGTTAAACTCTGAGATTCTAGTAATTGTGCCTTGTTGCACGATGTTTAACTTGTGTATACCACAGTTTGCTATCTCTAAAAGATCCAGAATGTGATTTCTTAGTACCTTTTTTTGGTTCAAATAATAGATGTTCTCACCTGATTCGTCCATCTCCCTTGTGATTGTTACGGTATTCGAGTCTACTGGGATCTTTCGATCAGAGTTATCAAAGTGGCAACTTACTCGGGCTATCTTTGCGCCATGATGGGCACTATCCACATCATGTAATAGAGAACGCAGTTTATCCACCCTCATAATCTTTGGTGCGTTTTCACCTAAAGCAAATGAGATTGCATCAAGAATGTTGCTTTTACCAGATCCATTAGCACCTGAGATGGCTACAAGACCTGGTTCAAAATTAACTAGCGTGTTTTTGTACCCGAATGATTTGAATCCAAAGATCTCTAACTTACGTATATAGACCAATGAAGTCTGTGGTTTGACATCTAAAATAACAGATTATTGACAAGTTTCATTGACCATGCTAACAATAATTACAATGTGTGACTATTTCTCACGTTTACCTTCCACAAATTCTGTGAATGCCTTCATTGCCTCTGTATATGGCATCTGTATTGGCGGATGCTTGAAGCAGTAAGATGAGATGCTTGTCATGGGCCCTGAAAGTTTTCTGTCTAGTGCGATCTTTAATCCACGTATAGCATCGATCATTATCCCCGCGCTATTATATGCGTCTATTACCTTTAGTTTTAGATCGAGTTTAATCGGGATCTTGCCAAAATATTTGCCTTCTATGTTAATGTAACAAATCTTCTCATTATCAATAAAGTCAACATAGTCACTTGGACCTATTCTCATTGGTATATCATAGTCTGCCATAGCCTTTACCGCACTTGTCTTGCTTATTCTTTTATCTTCGAGTCTCTCTTCATCAAGCATGTTGTAAAAATCCATATCGCCGCCTATATTCAGTTGATAAGTACCATCGATTAATACACCTCTATCTACGAAAAGTTTCACTAGTGTTTTGTGAACTACAGTAGCACCAAGTTGGCTCATAACATCATCTCCAGCAAGCGGAATCTTCTTTTCAGTATACATTTGCTGCCATTTTGGTTCTGATGCTATAAACACCGGAATTGCGTTAAGAAATCCTATGCCAGCTTCAAGTGCCTGACTTGCATAATGCCTTACAGCATCTGTACTTCCAACAGGAAGATAGTTCACAAGCATTTCAGCCCCGGTATCCTGCAATACCTTTTTGACGTTAACTTCTGATTCTTGAGAAGGTGTGATTATTCTGCTAAGGTGTCTTCCTAGACCGTCCTTTGTTGGTCCACGTTGTACTGTTATTCCAGTACGCGGAACTTCGGCAACAGTAATAGTATTATTCGGTCTTGCATATATTGCCTCTGAGATATCCTTTCCAACCTTTGTGTCTGCTACATCGAAAGCAGCTACCACCTCTATATCTCCTGGTTCGTATCCCCCCAAGTTGTAAGCAGTCAATCCTATCACATCATGAGGGTTATCTGAATAATATTTTGCACCTTGAATGAGTGCAGAAGCACAGTTGCCTACACCGGCTATAGCAATCTTAATCTTCTTTCCCAACTTAATCGATAGCTACAAAATTATACCTACATATTAATTACTTGTGATTCGCAAGTGCAGAGGATTTTATATCCGTGACTTGATTCCAGACATGTGATAAATCCAGGTAGACCAGTAGAGGATATTTCAATAAAAAAGGATGATGCAATAAGCATTATTTTTGAACAAATGTCAAAGTCAGGTGGTTTTGAATCAAGAAATCTAGCAGATGGATTGAATATTTTGTCTTCAATGATAGAAGACACTGATTGCTTGAAATTTTTGTCCTTCGTTGGAGCAGTCATATCCACAGGTCTCAGGGGTGTGATTACAGACATGGTAAAGAACAAAATGTGTGATGTAATCATAACTACTTGTGGCGCTCTTGACCATGACATTGCAAGACATCACTCAAATTATTTGGAAGGATCGTTTACTCTTGACGATAGTGAATTAGCGGATAAAGAAATTCATAGACTTGGAAATGTCCTAGTCCCATTGAAAAGTTATGGCCCACTAATTGAAGAAAAGGTTCAAACATTTTTACAAAAAGAATATGCCAGTGGAAAAAAAGAAATGTCGACACATGATGTCTGTAAAACAATAGGCAGCAATCTTGGAGAAGATTCTTTCTTATACTGGGCAAACAAGAACAACATACCGGTAATAGTTCCAGGCATAATGGATGGTGCAGTCGGTAGTCAGATTTGGATGTTTACACAAAAATACAGCGATTTCAGAATAAACGTTGCCGCTGATGGAGATTTGTTGTCTGGTTTAATCTTCAAGGCAAAAAAATCCGGGGCTTTAATGATAGGTGGAGGGATCTCAAAACACCACACCTTATGGTGGAATCAATACAGGGGCGGACTGGACTACGCAGTATACATTACAACTGCACAAGAATTCGATGGTAGTCTAAGCGGTGCACTTGTGAGGGAAGCAATATCATGGGGAAAGGTGACCCAAAATGCAAAACAGACTACCATACATGCAGAGGCTACTACAATCCTGCCATTTCTCTACTCTGCATTGCTTTCCAAGATCAAATAGGGCGCCGCTGCCTCAAATAGTATAGATGTTTTTCTCATAAATCTCTTTGAAACCTAGTTTCAGATAGAAATCAAGCAGTCCATCACGTTGATATGTTTCAAGCATGAGTAACTCAAGATTACGCTTCTTTACCTCGTTGAGCGCAAAATCAATCAGCGAAATGGCATGTCCTTTCTTTCTCATGCTGGGTATGGTTCCAAGACAATAAAGCCCCAATATTGAATTTTTTTCATATAATGCAACGCATGAATTAATGTGGTCATCAACGTAATACTCTATAAAAGAAATTGATTTTTTTACTATTTCGTCTACAAGTGTTATACAATCATTACAATCATATGCCTGACAGAACGTTTTTGACCATAACATGGAATCATCAGTTGATATCATACGTGCTTTTAAAATTTTTGACGAATCAGGTACTTTTATGAGAACATGTTGAACATCATAGAGTCTGAAATTTTTCTCAAGTAGATTTTCTTCGAGTTTTGGATAATTCAATGCATAAACATATGGAGTTGCGTTATGTTTAGCAAATAATATCAGTGCGTCATCTAGCATTTCGTTGCTGATACAAGTTATGTTTGTGAGTTTGTCCAAAAAAATGTCATTTGGAAGAGATGGGTTAAAAAAGAATGTTCCGCATTTAAGAGACACTGAACTTGCCCACAGCCCAGTGAAAGAGTGACTTATTTCTTCTAGTCTTGTTATCAGAGGATTATTCCCAATACTTGACATATCCGTTGAAAATCGTCATATCCTATATTACTTCCTACAATTACTTTGGAACAAATATTTTCAAATATCCCAAGTGCTTTGGGAGAATTTAGATCATCATCTAATGCAATGAAAAACTCGTCAACTAGTTTGGAGAGTTCAGAATCGGTTTTTTCCGATGTTTTTGTGCATGCCAGATTAATTTTTTCTAATAATTGTTTTCCTCCAGCGATCTGTTTTTCATCAAAACTAACATCGTCACGATAATGTTTAGAGAAAATATAAAGCCGTAATAGATTTTGTCCGTATTTTTGTGTTAGATCTCTTGACCAGACAACATTACCGAGTGATTTTGACATTTTCTCCCCATTTGAGAGAACAAGACCTACATGCATCCAAATTTTTACTGGATTTTCAGATGTTGAAAACAATCTGTATTGAGCCAAATGTGCTTCATGGTGAGGATACAAAAGATCTCTTGCACCACCATGGATGTCATAATTTGGACCAAAATTTTCCAATGCAACAGTCGTGTCTTGCATGTGCCACCATGGAATTCCACTCCCAAACTTACTTTTCCATGAGAATCCAAAGTCATCAGAGCAATTCCATAACATGATGTCTTCTTGGCTTTTCTTGTTAGGTCCTATATCCAACCTATGAAGTTGAAGTTGGTCTCGTGATTGCTTAGACAGCACACCATATTTTTCATCTTTTGAGATATCAAGATAGACATTTCCATTTGCATAATATGCAACTTTTTGTTCTAATAATTGAGATATGTGATTTCCCATATAATAGACATAATCCGAAACATATGCAAACCTGTTTATGCTTTTTATATTCAAAAGATCTAGATCTTCGACAAATCGCTTTGCATAGAATCTAGCAACTGTATGATAATCTTTTGATTCAGTTTTTGCTTTATTGAATACATTTTGATTAATATCAGTCATATTGACCAGAACGTCAGTACCATAACCTCGTTCATGCAAATGTCTACACAGAAGATCATACGTGAGAAATATTCTAGCATGTCCCAGATGCGCATAATCATATAACGTCGGACCGCAGATGAATATCTTTACCATGTTTTTCTCAAATGGCTCAAAACTGTTTTTATTTGAGTAAAAGGAATTAAAGATCTCGATCATGATGTGTTTACCATAGTCCACTGAGCCATCGGTATAATTTGACACATAAAATGATATCCATGATTTAAAAGGATGTATCAGTATGATATCCCATGAGTAACGAAATAACTATTAGAGAACTAAAACCAATCAACATAGTAGGAGGTTTCGTAGTAGACGGTTTCCCTTATGCTGGATTAGCCAATGCGATAGCCACAGAATCTTTGATAAACACTACATCCAAATTTGAATTGGCTGGTGTGCTTGATTCAGAGCTTTTTCCCCCCATCAGCATCATAAGAGACGAGGTACCTAATTTTCCTGCAAGAATATTTGTCAATGAAGAACTCAAGGTAGCAGTATTTTCATCCTACCTGACACCCCATGAATCACTTCATAGAGATGTGGCAAAAACCATGTTAAATTGGGCAAATGATCACAAGTGTTCTCTCATAGTAAGTAGTTCTGCGATAAAGACTGATGAGAAACCGTTTGTCATAGGAGTTGCCAGTACTGAAAATGCAAAGAAACGACTAACTAATGCAGAAATTCCAATATTAAAAAACGGTACAGTTCCAGGCATTCCTGGAATTTTATTAAATGAAGGCGCTATTACAAAAACTGACATAATAGTTCTTTTGTACAAAGGTCAGGAGACAGGTCCAGACTTTAGAGCTGGAGCAGAAATTTGTATGGCATTAGCAAAGATTGTTCCAGGCGCAGCATGTGATCTTAAAACTCTAATGAGCGAGGCAGAAAACATTGAACAGCACTTGAAACAAACGGAACAAGAAGCAGGTCCACTGCGAGATGCAATTTACGGATGAGTTATCAAGAGCAAGAGATCGCAAAAACTAGCCTGTTAAGACATCTCAAAGTTTTGGATTCTGACGAGGGCGTAAGAGTGGAAGACAAAATAGGACATATTTTTATCAATAAAACATCTAGAAGATATTGTGTAAATATATCAAAAAATGGTTTTGATGAATTTTTCTACATGTATAATGCAGAGGAGGTGCTAAATTTCATATCAAGTAAGATAGATCCCATGTCAAAAATTTTCTTATACTAGATACTAAACGAACACCCATATGACAACATTACTAGAATTTGGATTAACAGTTATTACAATTTCAGTTTCTGGCGTCATGTCGCCAGGACCACTGTTTGCGGCAAATATCGCATATGGTACAAGGGCAGGATGGAAAACAGGAGTTAAAATGGCATGTGGGCATACAATAGTGGAGCTTCCACTTGTCATACTTCTTGGAATTGGTGCAATTTCATTTACTGCCTTCCCACAATTCAGAATATACATCTCCATACTTGGAGCCATTAGCCTCTTTGTTTTTGCAGGACTACAGATTAGAACCACTTTAGGCAATACAAATTCCACTAGTGTACCAAAACATGGTCCATTTTTTATAGGAATATTATTGAGTGCACTCAATCCATTTTTCTTGATTTGGTGGATCACGATAGGTTTCAAGTTAATTTCCGATGCATTGCTGCTATATTCATTTGCTGGGATCGGCATAATGTTCGGGTTTCACATATGGATGGACTATGCATGGCTTGGAGCGGTTGGATTTTTATCTAGTCGTGGAAAAAAGATCCTTACAGCAAAGAACTATAAGATTTTCATGATTGTATTAAGTGTGGCTCTAGTTTATTTTGGAATAATCTTTTTAGTTCAAGATTTACATTAGTCACAATCAAGCATCTCCATTTGTCATCGTATTCGTTATCAAATTGAGTTATCTGGTAATTTAATCGAGTGTATAATTCTGCATCTTTTGTTTGAACATATTTTTGAGAAACCCTCGATGCAAGTTTGTTTAGTGTATATTTATCAACAAATCCAATATTACACAGTACAACTACAATCATCAGTTAGTACTATGGCTAAGGTATGCTGTGAGAGTTTGTTAAACATCTTCAGGTTTAGAAACATCAATCTCAATGGTTGATACGTTTCTTTCTTTTCCGTCCTTTGACTCCATTTTTTCGGAAAAAATCCTTACACCGCTGACTTTGTAACCCACTGTATTCATTCTCTTAACTATCATTTGTGATACATCCACCGCAAATGTTATGCTCTTTCCCCTTGCCTTTATTGTCACAGTTGGTTCATTTGCAAGTAACGTCAGAGTAGCATTCACGTATGTAAGAATTGGTTTTTTACCAATGAAGATAATATTTGGAGGTCTTGGCATAGACCAACTCTTTTTGTGTTTTATTTAATGGTTAAGATTCTTTTTTTCTACGTATTTCTCAATGATATTATCTATAT